>ERZ506427.936-NODE-936-length-12619-cov-8.114693_pt1 | contig 12619 bp, 12 predicted proteins | sample MGYA00513666_ERZ506427 | MGnify/ENA metagenome assembly ERZ506427
CGCCCTCATTCGGATAAAATCTCCCACAAACTGGGACTCGCAACTCACGAAAAGCCTTTTTCAGACACGCTCTAGTGTCTGCAGCTCAGCCCTTTTACAGACTGCCCTTTGTAGACAAAACTCCCTGAATCCGCTCATCCATCTGCGTTGCCTGATCCAGTGCTTTGGCAAACGCTTTGAACATCGCTTCCATGATATGGTGATTGTTTGTTCCGTCCAGTACCTTGATGTGCAGGTTCATGCCGGCTGCATAGCTGACCGCATAGAAAAACTCTCTGGCCATCTCTGTATCCATATCTCCAAGACGTTCTGCGGTAAATTCACCGTCAAAGTTCAGATACGGGCGACCGGACAGATCGATACCGCAAAGTACCAGTGTCTCGTCCATGGGAAGAATCATGCTTCCATAACGGCGAATCCCTGCTTTATCGCCCAGTGCTTCTTTAATAGCCGTCCCCAGTACGATTCCGGTATCTTCGATCGTGTGATGGCTGTCCACATTCAGATCGCCGTCTACGGCAAGATCCAGATCAAAGAATCCATGACGTGCAAATCCATCCAGCATATGGTCAAAAAATCCGATGCCGGTATTCAGGCTAGCTTTTCCGGTTCCGTCCAGATTCAGACTCATCGTGATCTTCGTCTCTTTGGTATTTCGCTGTACCAGTACATTACGGGTCATACCCTGTTCTTCCAGTCTGCGAATCTCCATACCTTATTCCTCCCCTTCAAAACGCACTGCGATCGAGTTCGCATGTGCGGTCAGTTGTTCACATTTTGCAAACTGCTCGATATCTTTGTGGATCGGCTGCAGCGCTTCTCTGGAGTAGTAGATGATACTGGATTTCTTCACAAAATCATCGACAGACAGTGGGGAGAAGAATTTTGCGGTTCCGTTGGTCGGCAGGATGTGGTTAGGTCCTGCAAAATAATCACCCAGCGGTTCACAGCTGTATTCCCCGATAAAGATTGCACCCGCATTCCGAATCTTTGTCATAACCTCAAACGGGTTGGCGGTAACGATCTCCAAATGTTCGGAAGCAATCTCGTTGGCGGTATCAATTGCTTCGTCCATATCCTCTGCCACCAGAATATATCCAAAATTATCCAGAGATTTCTGAATAATCGCTTTTCTTTCAAGAACCTGTACAAATCCCTCAACTTCTTCGCTGACTTTCTTTGCAAAATCTTCACTTGTCGTGATCAGGATTGCAGATGCCAGCTCGTCGTGTTCTGCCTGGGATAACAGATCAGCTGCCACATACCGTGGATTGGCTGTCTCATCCGCCAATACCAGTATCTCGCTCGGTCCCGCGATGGAATCGATGCTTACATGACCGTATACTGCTTTTTTTGCTAACGCTACATAGATATTTCCAGGTCCTACGATCTTGTCTACTTTCGGAATACTTTCTGTTCCAAAAGCAAGGGCAGCGATTGCCTGTGCACCACCTGCTTTATAGACTTCATCTGCACCTGCTTCTTTTGCAGCGACCAGAACAGCCGGATTCACCTTTCCTTCTGCATTACATGGGGTGGTCATAATGATCTTATCTACACCTGCTACTTTTGCCGGCATAATGTTCATCAGAACAGACGACGGATATACTGCTTTTCCTCCCGGTACATAGACGCCTACCTTTTCCAGTGGTGTTACTTTCTGTCCAAGCATCGTTCCCTGTGGGGTGCTCTTGAACCAGCTGTTCTGTTTCTGCAGTTCATGGTAACTCTCGATATTGACCAGCGCCTTGCGGATCACATCCAGAAGCGCCGGATCCACTGCTTTATATGCTTCTTCGAATTCTTCGTCTGTTACTTTTACATTGGAAGCATTGATATCTGCTTTATCAAACTGTTTGGTATAGGAAAACAGAGCCTCATCTCCGTTTTCTTTGATATTCTGAATAATCGCCTGCACCCGGCTTTCATACTCTCCGTACTGGCTCGGACTTCTTTTTAACATATTTTCCAGAATATTTTTTGTAGTTTCTTTTGTTAATTTTACGATTCTCATCTGTCTGCCTCCTTGATGACCTTTTTTAACTTTCCTAAAAGCTCTGAGATCCGTTCGCTTTCCATTTTCATGCTTACCTGATTCACAACCACTCTTGCGGACAGAGGGCATACTTCTTCAAGAATATGCAGACCATTTTCCCGCAGAGTGGAACCGGTCTCTACGATATCGCAGATGACTTCGGAAAGTCCTACGATTGGTGCCAGCTCGATAGAACCGTTTAATTTGATGATTTCCACGGTCTGGTTTTTCTTATTATAAAAATAATCTTTGGCGATATTCGGGTATTTGGTGGCTACACGGATCTGCTGATTACCATCCAGCAGTTCCTGGGCAGATTCCGGTCCGCAGATACACATTCTGCATTTTCCAAAGCCAAGATCCATCACTTCATATAATTTTCTTCCTTCTTCCAGAATCGTGTCGCGACCTACGACACCCAGATCTGCCGCTCCATATTCCACATAAGTCGGGACATCCGGTCCTTTAGCCAGGAAGAACCGAAGTTTCAGATCTTCATTGACAAAAATCAGTTTTCTTGTCTTTTTATCTTTCATCTCTTCACAGGTAATGCCTACAGCTTCCAGCATCTCCAGTGTTTTCTCTGCCAGACGGCCTTTTGTCAGTGCGATGGTTAAATATCTCATGGGTCTTTCCTCCTACTGAAAACTTTTCTTATTGGTCATCTGTACTTCATCGGTAAACAGATTGATCACCTGTATCTGATCTTCTCCCACCGGAGATACAATATCCGTAAACTGATGACCCTTTCCATATGCAATATAGTCTTCCGCTTTCAGACCTTCTTCCATCCGCATACACTGGATCTGCATACCATGTGTTCTCTGCATACCGGCAATCCGAATCGCTGCTTCACGATTTCTTTCATTATATAAGACCAGTCGTTTTCCTTCCATCACCGGCACCTGAATATTCTGACGGTTCAGTGCATTCAACACCTGTTCCATTACCAGACAGAAACCGATTGCAGGGGCAGGTCTTCCAAAATGTTCCAGCAGCCTGTTGTACCGTCCACCGGTTACTAACGGCTCACCGGTGCCATAGGTAAACCCCTGGAAGATAATGCCTGTATAATACTGATATTTACTGAGCATGCCAAGGTCGAAAGAAATATATTCTTCACAGCCATAGCAGGAAGCCACCTGATACAGTTCCCGTAACCTGCGGATCGCTGCCAGTGCCTTGGGGTTGCCAGTAAGACTTTCTGCTTTTTTCAGTACTTCCGGGCCACCAAAAAGTTGTGGCAGTTCTGTCAGTGCTTCTACCTGTTCTTTGGACAGTCTCTGACTCTCCAGAAGTTCTTCCACACCAAAATAATTCTTGTTGGAGATCAGCTGGCGCAGTTCCTGAATAGTCTCTTCCGACATACCGGAGTCATCAACCAGTGCTTTGAAAAAATCCACCTGACCGATACTTATCTGGAATTCTTTCAATCCTGCTGCCTTTAAGAGTTCTACAGTCATGGCAATGATCTCACCGTCTCCGTCCACTGATGCATCGCCCAAAAGCTCCACACCCATCTGGGTGGATTCTTTCAGTCGTCCCTGATAGCTGGAGCGGTTCACAAAGGTGTTTCCGCTGTAGCAGAGACGAATCGGCATATCTTCCTGGTGATAATACATAGAAGCTGCTCTCGCGATGGAAGGTGTAAAGTCCGGACGAAGTACCAGAGTATTACCTTCCCGGTCAAAGAACTTGTAAAGTTCTCTGGATGGTGTGGTTCCCACCTGCTTTCCAAACACATCAAAGAATTCGAAGGTCGGTGTCTCTATGCTCTGATAACCGTATGCATGAAAGATTTTCTCCATTTTTCTCTGAAGATACAGTTTTTTTGCACATTCGGTTCCGTAAACATCCCGGACTCCTTCCGGGGTATGAAATAATTGTCTCATGGTTCTATCCTCTTCTTTAATCTTGTTATGTAACTTCGTAACTGTGCAGTAGCTTCACAGTTAATCTTCATTCACTTTAGTATGCTAATGTGTTACTATGCTAATACATTATATGTGAAGACAGCACACTTGTCAATCCCTGTCCTGCAAATCTTTCTGGATTCCGTCCAGATACGGCACCAGAATCCCACCGTGGTTCGTAAGAAAATAAGAAGGATTCAATTCTTCGTAAAGAAAACTTTTTCTTCCACCATTCTGCGCCCGTTCCCAGAACCACCACAGATCTCGAAATGTCAGATAATAGAATTCATTTCTTCCCGAAAAATAAATCAGCAGGAAAGAAATCCCCTCCTGCTGTTCAAACTCTCTCATAAACCGCACCTGATGCTCATGGATATTGGCAAGGGGAAAGACTGTTTCTTTGCACTCTTTCGCATCGAAGCATACAGGAATCCCCTGCACTGCCCCGATATAATCCACCGTACTTTTCTGTTCAAAATACGCCAGGGTGATCTGTCTGGTATCCTTGGCGATCCGAACCGGCGTGATCGGTGTCGGCACTTTCTGAATCAGTGCCAGCCCCTTTTCACGGTACTGTTCATTGCTCCGGTTGATCAGTTCTTCCAGTGTAGAGCCCCTGAGTCCTCTTGAATTCCAAGTTGCCATATTCTCCTCCCATCAGTCCTTTTCGATCACACCGATCTTGTTAAACGGGTAATAACGGAAGATCGCTTTTGCGAGAACTTTTTCTTTTTTCACATAGGTATTTGTCCAGAACCGGGAGTCTTTCGACCAGTTTCGGTTATCTCCCAGCATAAAGTAGCTGTCTTCCGGCACATAATACGGTCCATAATCGCCTTCCGGTGGTTCCGGCAGGTAAGGCTCATCTAACGGTGTTTCAGAATCGTTAATATAAACCTTTCCGTCAATAATCTGCACTTTATCTCCCGGAAGTCCGATTACTCGCTTGATATACAACTGGCTCTCATCATCCGGGAACTTAAAGATGGCAATGTCCCCTCTCTGCGGCTCGCCGAATTCATATGACAGCCTGCTTCCAAAGATCCGGTCGCCCGTCATGATCGTATCTTCCATCGATGCCGAAGGAATAACTGCATTGATCAGTACATAATTTTTCATCACCCAGACCGTTACCAGAACAAACACGATCATGATCACATCTTCCATAAGCTCCCTTTTCAGACTCTTTTTCGGTTTCTTGTTCTCTTTCGTTTCTTCTCCGTCTATTCTCTCTTCTGTCATAATTTACCCTTCTTTCTCTCACCCTCTGTAATCCGTTCCAGTTCATGCGGAAGCGGTGCGGTAAAACATTTTCCCGACAAAGCTTCCAGCGCACCGGACATTCGTGGAAATTCCACCTGCCATGCATGCAGGAACTGACGTTTCAGACCATATTCCTGTTTCAGCCTCCTATTCCAGCGGGCATTCCCGTACTTCGGATCTCCTGCCAGCGGATATCCCAGACTAGCCAGATGACAGCGGATCTGATGAGATTTTCCGGTGATCAGTTCCACCTTTAAAAGCGTTTCCTCTCCATTGCTCCAGACCGGCTCCCAGGCGGTCTCGATCGGAGAACTTTCAGGCCCCTGACCAGTGCTCACTTTTACCTGATTGGTTTTTGTATCTTTGCTCAGCCAGGCTTTCTGATGTCCCGGCCTGTCTGCTTTTCCAAGCACCAGCGCCAAATAATATTTTTTCAGCGTTCGCAGTTTCAGTGCTTCCGACAGTGCCTGCAGCCCTGCCAGACTCTTTCCGCACAGCACCAGACCACTGGTATTGCGGTCCAACCGGTTACAGGGTGCCGGATGAAAAGTCTCTAACTCTTGTTCGCTGATTGCTCCCGTCTCCAGCAGATATCGCTGAAAATACTCCACCAGCGACAGATCCGACGGTTTTGCTTTCTGTGACAGCATGCCTGCCGGTTTATTGACTATTGCCACATGGTCATCTTCATAGATCACATCCAGTTTTATGTCAGGCGTTTTCCTGCCGGAAACTGCCGGTCTCATCTGTCCCCCACGGAACTTTTCAATCGTCTCCTCCGCCAGATACAGTCGGATGCGGTCTCCCTGCTTCAACATTTCCTTTCCGTCTGCTTTTTTTTCGTTTAACAGAATATTCTTCTTTCGAAGCATTTTATATAAGAATCCGGATCCGGCTTCCGGAAAGTACTTTTTCAGATACTTATCCATCCGCTGGCCGGCTTCATTTTTTCCGATTGTCAGATCTCTCATGTTTTTCCCTTTTACCTTACAAAGAAATCGCCAGGATCGTATGTTTGATCAGCTGAGCTCTGGACAGATCCGGATATCGTTCATCCGGCTTAAAAGAAATATTCTGCTCCAGTTCCTGTTTGTGTGCATTCAGATAATCCATCCGTTCCAGATAGGTCTTCAGTTCTTTGAAGACTTTTACTTCTACTTTATAACCGTTCTGTTTCAGGATCCCCCGCACATGATCTTCGATAAACTGTGTGGATCCATCCATATGGCTGGTATAACCGATCACCTTATTTCCGCAGATTGCAAAGCTTTCCACAAATACACTTTTTTCATAGGTAGTCAGATACGTTTCATAAGTTACTTCCAGCTCACCCTCGTGTTCCCGGATCTTTTTGTATACTTTCTCATCCATCGGTTTCTGCATCCACATCATGATCATATTTACCAGGGCACGACACGCCGGAAGGCAGCCGACCATAGCAATTACCGTAATAATATTTTTCTTGGTTCCTGTAATCAGAAACGCTGCCAGAAATGCTGCCAGAGGAATCAGAAACAGTGCAACTGTAATCAGCAGTCGTTTTTTCTTCTCATATCGAATGTATCCATAATCACCTTTATTTACTTTTTTCATGCTGTATCCTTTCTGTTACCGTTTTTTATGCACGTTACGGATAGTCTTTTTCTTACCCATATGCTGTTTTTGCTGACGGCCGTTCGATTGTTGATTCTGATTTCCTCTTCCATTTTTTCCGTTATTTCCGATATGTCCTTTCTGCGTTTTCAGATTTTCTGCCTTCTGTGTCCTTCTGCCGTCATACGGACGAATCAGACACTTCGGGCCAAATCCGATAAGATCCTGTCTTCCTGCTCTGACCAGTGCTTCTTCCACCAGTTTCCGGTTCTCTGGCCTTCGATACTGAATCAGGGCTCTCTGCATATTTTTCTCGTGGGGATTGACCGGTACATACACTTTTTCCATCGTCCGCGGATCCAGTCCCGTATAATACATACAGGTAGATATTGTCGACGGTGTCGGATAAAAATCCTGTACCTGTTCCGGCATAAATCCCATATCCCGGATATATTCTGCCAGTTCCACTGCCTCTTTCAGTCCACATCCCGGATGAGAAGACATAAAATAAGGCACTGCATACTGTTCTTTGCCACTTTTTTTACAGCAGGCATAATATTGTTTTAAAAATTCCAGGTAAACCTTATGGGACGGTTTTCCCATCTTTTCCAGAACTTTATCGGCCACATGCTCCGGAGCTACCCTCAACTGTCCGCTCACATGGTAATCTGCCAGTTCCTGTAAAAAATGGCTCTTCGTATCTTCCAGCACATAATCAAAGCGGATACCCGAACGAATAAATACTTTCTTTACTTTCGGAATCTTACGGAGTTTTCGAAGCAGTGCAAGATAATCCGAATGATCCGCGATCAGATTTTTGCAGGGTGTCGGGAACAGGCACTGCCGGTTGGTACATGCACCCTTTGTCAGCTGCTTTTTACAGGCCGGCTGTCGAAAATCTGCCGTAGGACCACCCACATCATGAATGTATCCTTTAAAATCAGGATCTTTCGTCATCTCAACAGCTTCTTCTAACAATGATTCATGGCTGCGGACCTGTACGATCCGTCCCTGATGAAAGGTCAGCGCACAGAAATTACAGCCGCCAAAACATCCGCGATTACTGGTAAGACTGAATCTGATCTCCTCAATCGCCGGAATGCCACCTTTCTTCTCATACATCGGATGATAGGTCCGCATAAACGGAAGATGATACACATCATCCATCTCCTGCTCTGTCAGTGGATATGCCGGTGGATTCTGCACCACATAGCCCTGATTGCCATAGTCTTCTATCAGAACCTTCGCCTGATATGGATCCGTATTCTGATGCTGGATCCCGAAGCTTCTTGCATACTGTTCTTTCTTCTCTTTTATCTCTTCGAAAGAAGGAAGATACAGCGGTTCCGGTATATGTTCCACACTTTTACAGCGATATACCGTTCCCCGGATAAAGGTAATATCTTTTACATCCAGCCCGGAAGCCAGCGCATCTGCAATCTCAACGATGGAATGTTCTCCCATTCCATATGAGATCATATCTGCCCCGGAGTCAAGAAGTACACTTCGTTTCACCTGATCGGACCAGTAATCGTAATGTCCCATTCTCCGAAGACTTGCCTCGATACCTCCCAGGATGATCGGTGTTTTTTTATACGTTCTTCGAATCAGATTTCCATAGACGATCACCGCCCGGTCCGGTCGATGTCCCATCTCTCCACCGGGAGAATAGGCATCTTTCTGCCTGTGTTTTTTAGACACTGTATAATGATTAACCATAGAATCCATATTTCCGGCAGATATCAGAAAGCCCAGACGCGGTTCACCAAACACCTGGATGCTTTCCGGATCTTTCCAGTCCGGCTGAGCTATCATTCCCACCGAATAGCCCCTGCTTTCCAGGAGACGGCAGATGATCGCCGCCCCGAAAGAAGAATGATCCACATACGCATCTCCACATACATAGACAAAATCCAGCTGTTCTATTCCTCTCTCCCGGCACTCTTCCATTGTCACCGGCAAAAACTCTCCGCTCATGGCTACATCCTTTCTCTTGGTATCTCATCATAACTTTCTATGTAGTAATCTGCAAGCTCTTTTTTTTCTTCTCTCTGGCTGGCACTGAACGTATCTTCCACCGCACAGACTCGCATACCGGCATTTTTTCCTGCCAGAATTCCCATAGGTACATCTTCAAAAACCAGACATTCCTCCGGTTTTACCCCCAGTGTCTTTGCCACCAGAAGATAAATATCCGGGGCAGGTTTTCCTTTCGGAACTTCACAGCAGGTATGTACGGATTCCAGGTATTCCTGGATTCCCTGTGCCTTTAAAACCGTCTCTACCAGTTCAATCCCGTTAGAGCTTGCAATCCCCGTCCGGATTCCCTGCTGTCTTAGCCATACCAGAAACTCTCTCGCTCCGGGCTTCAGCGGCACCTTGTTGGTATATTTATCCCTTGCCATATCCATCCAGGTACTCTTAATTTCTTCCAGACTCTCCGGGATAGAAAACCGTTCTTTAAAGTACACAGCTGTCTCCGAGAGGCTCATACCCTCGATGTCTTTTTGCAGTTCGGGCGGCAGTTCATATCCGTACCGTCCCAGATATTCGATATCGATGTCTTCCCACATCCACATGGAATCCACCAGAGTACCATCCAGATCAAACAACACTGCTTTGATATTTTCTAACATATATATTTATCCTTTATCTTTCTGTATCTGTTCCTAGAGCGTGTCTGAAAATCATTTCCGCAATCTGCAAGCCCCACTTTGCGGTATATTTTACCCTTATTCAATTGCCGTAGCCCGCTCGCCGCCCTCATTCGGATAAAGTCTCCCACAAACTGGGACTCGCAGCTTACGAAAAGCTTTTTCAGACACGCCCTAGAGCTTTCCGCTCCTCTTCACACAACTCCCGGTAATTGCCTTTCGGCAGATCATCACCGAGCACAAGTGGACCCATAGTCATCCGTTTCAGATAGATCACCTGTTTGTCCCTTGCCTGAAACATCCGTTTCACCTGATGGAAACGCCCTTCCTGTATCGTCAACAAAATCTCGGAAATATCCGCACTCTTTAAGATCTCAAGTTTTGCCGGAGCTGTCTTTGTCTCATCCCCGATATCTACCCCCTGCAAAAAAGCTCTCTGATCCTCTTCGTCTACCTTTCCGTCGATTCTTGCATAATAGGTCTTGTCCACATGTTTCTTCGGGGATAACAGCCGGTGGGCAAGTTCACCGTCATTCGTTAACAGCAGCAGTCCCTCTGTATCTTTATCCAGTCGTCCCACCGGAAACAGCTCCCTGCGAATATTCTCAGGCAACAGTTCCAGTACTGTTTTATCCCGGTTGTCTGTGGTTGCCGACACATAACCGGCCGGTTTATGAAGCAGATAATAACGATATTTTTCATAACGGATTTCTTTTCCTGCCACGCATACACGATCCTGAGCAGTAGTGATCTTCTGTTCCGGTTTTTTTATCTTTTCTCCGTTGATCTCCACCTGCCCTTTGCGGATCATCTGCTTCACCTGGCTTCGGGTCCCACAGCCCATATCTGCCAGATATTTATCCAAACGAATGATTTCGCTCATCTCCATCTCCTTATCACTGCCAGCGCCAGCCTGCATAATATTTATTCTTTAAACTTCCGCCGGCAAGTTTTCCCCAGCCAAGCGGATATTCATCTACACAGACTAACTGCCAGCCCTTTCTCTTTTTCAGATCCAGATCCGATACATCCAGAGTTTCCCCTTTCAGATAACGGATTACCCGTGGATCGTCCCGGTTCAGATGAATCCGGTTCTCTCCCTCTCCGTCAAGCACCATCGCCAGTGCCTGAGACGGCTCAAACCGTTTTTTCTTACACTCACCAAGATACAGCCCCGTACGAAGATATCGCAGATTTTCCGGCATACCATCCTTTTTCCCAAGGGCATACAGACGTTCGTCCCGCAGATAATACTGCCATTCCCTCTTATACATGCCCCAGTTCTCCAGGAATTCTTTTGCTTCTGTGGGGATCACTGAGTTTTTTCCTGTGGCTTTTTTTCGGTTCCGCGGCTCACCCTGTTTTTCCAGCAACGCCAGAAAATGACCTTCCCCGTTCATACGATGCGGAAAGATCCTCACACAGGCTTCCAGATCTCTGCGGCCTTTTTCAAATCCCTCATATGGTGCACAGGGGATCAGTTTCATATCCGGCCGCCGTTCCAGAAGATACTGGATCGTTCCCTCATTTTCCAACTCACTGAACGTACAGGTGGAATAGAGAAGTTTTCCTCCCGGCCGCAGCATATCTGCCGCATCCAGAATAATCTCTCTCTGAAGCTTACTATAATATTCCGGTCCCTGCTGTTCCCAGTCTGCCATCATCCGCGGCTCCTTGCGGAACATTCCTTCCCCGGAACACGGTGCGTCTACCAGAATCTTATCAAAAAACTCCGGCAGTATCTTCGCCAGTTTCTCCGATGTTTCACTGGTTACATAAATATTGGGAATTCCCATCAGTTCCAGATTCTTCAACAGCGCTTTTGCCCTGCTGTTACTGATATCATTAGCAAGAAGCAATCCTTCCCCGTTCAGTTTTGCACCAAGCTCGGTTGCTTTTCCTCCCGGTGCCGCGCACAGATCCAGCACATAATCACCCGGTTCCGGCGACAGACGGTTGGCAGGTGTCATTGCACTCGGTTCCTGCAGATAATACAATCCCGCATAATAATACGGATCTTTCGCCGGTGTACCGGTCCCGTACGTATATCCGTTGTCGATCCAGGGTATTTTTTTCAACAAGAAAGGTGTACGGGTCAGGAACTCCTCTCCCGTCACCTTTCTTCGATTCAGACGCAGACCGTTTTCCGGCTGTCTGTCATAGCTTTCTTTAAATGCTTGATATTCATCCCCCAGAAGGATTTCCATCTCCTTCTGGAATTTCTCAGGTAAGTGCATCTGTATTCTTCCTTTTTCTCATAGTAAATGTCATGATGTTGGGGTCAAAAGGTATTTTGACCCCTTTGATACCGGATTGTTCCGTACTTCGTACTATCACAATCCTCAAAAACATTCGCAATTCGCTCATTTTTCTTCGAAAAATGGCTACTTACTCATGTTTTTGGCAGGTCCCAAGTTCAGAAAGCTTCCTGCAAGCAAGCTTGCGTCAGATTTCTGAACTTTTGACCTTGGTATCATGTCATAAAACAATTTCTCTGTTCTACAGGTTCTGATCCCATCCCTCGCTCGTCACCGCCTGGGCACAATACCCTTCCGCAATAATATCAAGTTGTTGATGAAACCGCTTGAGCTGCTGCAGATCGTTGGATGCATAGATCCGGTAAAACTCATCCTGTATCTTCTCCACCTCTCTGCGATTGGACTTCTGATACAAATTCTCAATGTTCTGTAAAATATCCATCACCAGATTACGCTGCATCAGAGAAGAATTCTGTGCATTCATAATTTCATTTCGCACCGAAGACATCTCACCGTCCAGTGCAATGATCGCCTGTGCCGCATTGGCAAGCCGTTCTTTGACATATGGTGGAATATTCGTCTTATATTTATACTGCAGAGAATGCTCGATGGTTGCCCAGAAATTCATTGCCATCGTTCGTATCTGAATCTCTGCCTGGATCTTTTTCGGACCATTTAATGTCTCTACATGATAATAAATAACCAGATGATAGCTTCGGTAACCACTCTCTTTCTGATGTGTAATATAATCTTTGACACATTTGATTTCCATATCGGAACGCCCGGCGATCAGATCCGACACTCTTTGAATATCTTCCACAAACTGACAGATGATCCGGATGCCTGCAATATCTTCTACCTGTTCTTCCATTTCCTCAAACGGAATGTTCTTTCGTTTCATTT
>ERZ506427.945-NODE-945-length-12535-cov-3.660657_pt1 | contig 12535 bp, 10 predicted proteins | sample MGYA00513666_ERZ506427 | MGnify/ENA metagenome assembly ERZ506427
ACTCCTCTTCGCCCTCCTCGCAGATCAGCAGCAGGGTCTTGTCGCCGGAGTCGAAGTTGGGGTCTTCAAAGGTCTCCTGAATGAATTTGGTCTTGCCGCTTTCCAGAAAGCCCACAAACAGGTAGACCGGAATTTCTTTTGCCATAGGAATGGTTTCTCCTTTTTACTCTAAGCTCAGCAGCCGAACAGCTCTGCAATGGCCTTTTCGTTCAGCTTGGAGCCGATCACGACCAGCTTGCCGCCCACATCGGCACCGCGGGAGCGGACCTCCCACTCGCCGGGCACATAGTCGAACTCCAGCCAGCCGTCGGCGCCGCCGTCCACGATGCCCTTGCTGCGCAGGATCATGCCGTAATTGCCGGTATCCAGCTCGGTGAGGGCGTGCTCCACTTCTGCCTTGGTGAACTTGCGGGCCGTCTCGACGCCCCAGCTGGTGAATACCTCGTCGGCATCGTGGTCATGATGATGGTGGTGGTGGCCGCAGCAGCAATGGTCGTGGTCATCATGATCGTGATGATGGTGCTCATGCTCATCGTGATCATCATCTTCATCGTGATCGTGGTGATGCTCGTGCTCGTCCTCGTCGTCATCGTCATGGTGATGATGGCAGCTGCAGTCCGGATCGTCGCACTCGTCATCCTCGTCATGATCGTGGTGATGGTGATGATGCTCGTGCTCATCCTCGTCATCATCATCGTCATGGTCGTGATGATGGCCGCAGCTGCACACACCGTTCTCATCGTAATGATGGTGATGATGCTCGTGCTCTTCTTCCTCGTCCTCCTCGGCGTGCTTCTCATTGGCCTTGGCAGCCATAGCGATCAGCTCTGCCTTGAAATCGTCCTTGGAGGACATGGCCTTCAGGATCTGCTCACCGGTCAGGGAATCCCATGCGGTGGTCACGATGGTAGCGGTGGGATTCTTCTCGCGCAGCATGGCGACCGCAGCGGCGATCTTCTCCTCGCTGGCGGTCTGGGTGCGGCTGAGCAGGATGCAGCTTGCGTGGCTGATCTGGTCATCGTAGAACTCGCCGAAGTTCTTCATATACATCTTGACCTTGTTCACATCGGCCACGGTGACAAAGCTGTTCAGCTGCACATCCAGATGCTCGGCCACGCCTTCCACAGCGCGGGTCACATCGGAGAGCTTGCCCACGCCGGAGGGCTCGATGACGATGCGGTCGGGGTGGTACTGCTCCACCACCTGCTGCAGAGCGGTGCGGAAATCGCCCACCAGAGAGCAGCAGATGCAGCCGGCGTTCAGCTCGTTGATCTGGATGCCGGACTCCTTCAGGAAGCCGCCGTCGATGCCGATCTCACCAAACTCGTTCTCGATCAGGACCACCTTCTGGCCCGCAAAGGATTCCTTGATGAGCTTCTTGATCAGGGTCGTCTTGCCGGCACCCAGGAAGCCGGAGAAAATATCGATATTCGTCATAATGCTGTATGCCTCTTTCTTTTTCCAAAAGCCCGCAAGGGCCGTTCAGCAATCAGAGCCGCAGAGTGCTGGCTCAAAAATCTTACACTCCTATTATAACAAGGCTGTCAATGGGAAAACCGCCTTTTTCAAGAAAAAATTGTAACTTTTTTTGCAGTTTGGCAGCGTTTTCAGAAAACGCTGCCTCCCGGACACAAAAAAGCCCCCGGAACGGGGGCAGAACGCATAGAACCCATACAAAAACACAGCCCCGCTTTGGCGAAGGAGAAGCCAAAGCGGGGCTGTATTCAATGAAGGAGAAATGAAGGGAATATCAGGTTACAGATTCAGTTCAAACTGTTCCACCGTAACAGTTGCTTTGCCATCGGCAGCAAAGGTGATGCCGTCGGCAGACTGGGGGGTGTAGATCCATGCGGTCATGGTCTGCTCACCATCGTTGGCGAAAACTTCGATGCTGTTTTTATCCAACAGGATGCGGAGCTTGAGTGCACCGTTCTGGCTGCGCACCTTGCAGCTGCGGCGGTGAACAATGTCGGCACGGGAACCGGCATAGCTGCGATCCAGCGTCAGCTCGGAGGTGTAGGGGTCGTAGGTCAGGCTGGTGTGATGGTCTGCGTCAGCAGCCAGCTTCAGGGTGAAGGAGCGGTATTCGCCGGGCTGCACCGTGATGGTCAGGTCGGCCACACGGCCCTTGATGCCTTCCAGAGAAGTTTCGCTTTGCACCGTCACATTTTCGTGGAAGGTGCGCTTACCGTGGACGGCATCCAGCTCCCGCACGGGGGTCTGAATAATGCGCCCGTCCTTGATATGCAGCTCCCGGGGGCAGATGGTCTGCCCGAACCACTTGCAGCCCTTGGGCTTATCCTCGGTGTCCGACCAGGTCTGCAGCCATGCGGTCATGATGCGGCGGCCATCCGGGGCAAGGGTGGTCTGGGTGGCATAGAAGTCGATGCCGCCGTCCATCAGCTGCACATTTTCCTTGGTGAAGGTGTGGGTGGCTTGGTCGTAGCTGCCGATGAAGGCAATCACGTTGTGACCATTGTGAAACTCACCTTTGGGCAGCATCTCCATGGGGCCGAGCATCAAGACCTGCTTGCCGTCCAGCGGGAAGAAGTCCGGGCACTCCCACATTTTGCCGTACTGATTGTTGCAGCGTTCCAGCACCGTGACAAAGTGCCAGTCGAAGCCGTCCTTGCTCTGGAACAGTGCCGCTGCGCCGCTGCCGTCCTCGGCCCGGCAGACGGTGACGGCGGAGTAGGTGCCGTCGGCCTCACGCCAGATCTTGGGGTCCCGGAAATCGAACTTACTGAAGCCCTCCGGCAGGTCTTTCTGGGTCAGCACCGGGTTGCAGGCAGGCTTTTCGTAGTTGAGACCGTCACCGATGGCAATGCTCTGGGTCTGGATGTCCCGCATCTCCCCATTGGGCTGCTTTTCTGCCACCACGCTGGTGTACATCAGCAGCTGCTTGCCGTCATCCATCTCGGTGGCAGAGCCGGAGAAGCAGCCGGGGCCGTTGTCCACCGGGGAATCCGGGGCAAGTGCACAGGGCAGATACTCCCAGTGCAGCAGGTCGGTGCTGACGGCGTGACCCCAGTGCATGGGCGCCCACCGCACATCGTAGGGGTTATACTGATAGAACTGATGGTACTGCCCCTTATAGTAGGAGAAGCCGTTGGGGTCGTTCATCCAGCCCACATAGGGGGTCATGTGGTAGGCAGGGCGTTCCGCCGGGGAAATGGCAGCGCCGTGCTCGGCCTCGTAGGCACGGGCTTTTTGTAAAGTCAAATCGTTCATGGAATCCTCCAAAGGAAAGAATTCTTATGCGTAGTAAGCATCCAGATACTTCTGCATAATGCCCAGATAGTCGGACAGGCCGTAGGCTTCCAGCTTGCTCAGATAGTCGTTCCACTCTGCATCCTTAGTGCCGTTCATGATCCAGTTCGCCTTCTGCGTATTCATGTAGGTCTGCAGATCTGCCTGCAGGTTAGAGACCTGCTCGGTGTCCTCGCTGCTCATAAAGACATTGGGATAGACATAATCGTTGTTCATATCCGGGGTGTAGATCTCCTTGATCCAGTCCAGACGGTACTGTGCATCGTCCGGGCAGGTAACGTATACACCATAGTAATCATCCAGAACCGCCAGAGGCCCGCCGACACACTGCGCCTCACGGACTTCCACGGGAGAAGCATCGCCCAGAGGAGCGTGCTTCAGCATGGGCTCGCCCTTATCGTTGGTGGACAGTTCAAAAATGTTAAAGCCTTCCGCATCGCCGTAAGTACCCCAGTTGTTCTGCGGAGACTGGAGGGGTGCGTACATCTGATCCAGCCATGCGCAAACCAGTGCGGGATTCGTCGCCTTTGCGGTGACAACGCATCTGCCGCGGGCAAAGCCGCTGGTGAAAGAGCCGTTCTGCGGAGTGATATTCCGGGTATCGGCGGTCAGGGCAGGCAGCGGCTCCCAGTCGGTCAGGTTGTCAATGTTGGCAACATCCCAGCTGAAGCAGACACCATAGCGGCCAGCCTTGCCCTTGGAAACATAGGTGGACCACTCCTGCGTGAAGCACTCCGGGTCGATGAGCTTTTCGTCATACAGCTTGTGCAGCCAGTCCAGACCATCACGGTAGCCCTGCTGGGTGGCGGCACAGATGACTTTCCGGTCGTTGGTAACGGCGATATGGCGGTCTTTGTCTGCATCGCCGTAGCCTTCGCCAAAGCCATTGATGAGGATGCTGGGGTCCTGATCGCCGTTGTTGACGATGCAGGACATGGGGATGATGTCGCCGTCAATGCCATACTCTGCCTTGATAGAAGCGGCGTTATCACGGAATGCCATCAGCACCTGCTCAAACTCGTCCACCGTGGTGGGCATCGACAGACCGAGGAAGTTCAGCCACTTGGTATTGATGAAGCTCATGTTGCCAATGGTCTGGATGGCGGTCTTTTCTGAGCCGAGCTGCTCGATCCAGGGCAGTGCCCAGATGTGGCCATCGCTGTCGGTGCACATGGTGCGGTACTCCGGGTACTGCTCAAAGACCTTCTGGAGATAAGGCATATTGTTGTCAATGTAGTCTTCCAGATTGAGGATGACACCCTGATCTGCGTAGCGCAGCAGATTGCTGTCGGTAAAATCAGCAGTAAAAACAAAATCCGTCAGGGTGTTGGGGTTGGACATATTCAGGGTGATCTTATCGCTCCACTGGTCGGACTGGATGGCGGTCCAGTCGATGTGCACATTGGTCTGCTCTTCCAGACGCTTGAAGATGGTGCGGTTGTTCGGCTCGGGTTCGCTGCCCACAGGGAAGCTGGTCATACCGGTAAAGGTGACCTTTTCGGACAGCGGAAATGTAACGGCACCGGTCGTGTCCACAGCTGCGGCAGCAGAATTGTTGCCGCCGGTGGATTTGCCGCCGCCACAGGCAGACAGAGCAGCGGCAGAGCCCGCCAGAGCGCAGACCTTGAGGAAGTTGCGGCGAGAGATCAGCTTTTTCATGGTATTTTCTCCTTTTTCATGTTTCTTTTTTCGTGTAACAGATGAGCGTACCTGCTTATAAAATTCTGGAATATCCTCAGCCTTTAATGGAACCAGCCATGATGCCGGCATCAAAATACTTCTGGAAGAAGGGATACATCACCAGCAGCGGCAGACTGGAAATAATAATGGTTGCATATTTGAGCAGCTCTGCCATCTTGGCACGTTCGGCAGTGCTCTGGATATCTGCGATCATGCCGGATTCCGGCTGGCTCTGGATCAGGATGGAACGCAGCACCAGCTGCAGCGGCTGCTTCGATGCGCTGTTCAGGTAGATCATGGCGTCAAAGTAGCTGTTCCACATTGCCACGAACTGCCACAGGGCCAGAACTGCCACCACCGGCATACAGACGGGCAGCAGGATCTTGAAGAAGTAAAGCATCTCGCTGGCTCCATCCACATCCGCAGCTTCGCGCAGCTCACGCGGGATGCCTTGATAATAGGTACGGGCAATGATCATGTTCCACACGCTGAATGCTCCCGGCAGAATGACCGCCCACATGGAATCCAGCAGACCCAGATTGTTGATGAGCAGGTAGGTGGGGATCAGACCGCCGCTGAAAAACATCGTGATCACAAACAAGGTGTTGAAGATCTTTTTGCCTTTGAAGTCCGGCAGCGACATGGGATAAGCGGCAAGCATCGTCACAGCTACCGAGATGATGGTGAAGATGATCGAGTAAAGTACCGCGTTCCTGAAGCCGACCCAGATCTGCTTGTCCGAAACGACACGCTGGTAAGCATCCAGACTCCACTTGCTGAAATCAAAGGAGATGCCCTTGTTTTGCAGAGTGACCGGGTCCATAAAGGACGCGATGACGATGTAGATCATCGGAACGATGATCGCCAGCAGGAACAAGCCCAGAAGTGCGTAGCCGCAGTACAGGATGATCTTATCTTGTCTGGTGTAGAGGGCCATTTTTGATTTTTTCTGTTTTGCCATGGTAAACCCCTCCTTACAAGCCCTTGCCATCGTTCATTTTGGCAACGATCTTGTTCACTGCGATCAGCAGGATGACGTTGACAACGGTGTTGAACAGACCGACTGCCGTGGAAAAGCTGTAATCGCCGTCCAACAGGCCCTTTTTATAAACGTACGTTGCAATGATCTCGGCAGTGTTCAGGTTCAGGTCGGTTTGCAGGGCATAGGCTTTTTCAAAACCGATGCTCATGATGTTGCCTGCCTGCAGGATAAACTGAATAACGACCATATCCTTAATGGCGGGCCACTCCACCGTCATGATCTGCTGGATCAGGTTTGCGCCGTCGATCATCGCAGCTTCCTTCAGATCTTTGCTGGCGTTAGAAAGGGATGCGGTGTACATGATGGATGCCCAGCCGGCACCCTGCCAGATGCCGCTGATGATGTAGATGGGGCGGAACGCTTCCGGCAGCGTCATAAAATTGATGCTGGTGTGAAGCAGGCCGTTCACCGGGCCGGTGACACTCAGCAGCACCCGGACGATACCGCACAGCACGATGACCGAGATGAAGTTGGGCATATACAGCACCAGCTGCACCTTCTGCTTGATCTTCTTGCTCTCGATACGGTTGAGCAGGAATGCCAGCAGGATGGGGATCGGGAAGCCCCACAGCAGACCGTAGACGCTCAGCTTCAGGGTGTTGATCAGATAGCGCTGGAAGTCCGGCGAGGACATGAAGCGGGTAAAGTTTTTGAAGCCTACCCACTCGCTGCCCCAGATACCTTTGAAGGGATTGTACTTCTGGAACGCGATCAGCACACCGCCCATGGGAGCGTACTTGAACACCAGCGTCAGCGCCACGGCAGGCAGCAGGAACAACAGGTAAAGCTGCCAATGCCGTTTGATGTAGACCCATGTGTTGTGCAGCTTGCGTTCTGCTGTCAGCACAGCCGTTTCCGGCGAGGCCGTCTTTGCTTTCATGAATCATTCTCCTCCTTTTTGATTTGCTTGCCGCTTGATTTGTGTTTTACATTTGCACCTTTGGATTTTACGTTTTCGCTTCGATTGTGCAAATGTAAAATTCTTTAATTCATTTATACCACGCAAGCAAGCGAATGTCAACGATAATTCATAGTATATATCAAGAAATACTGTGGATTTGTACAGATGCACAAATTCGAAAGTGCGCAAATATGCAAAATGATGATTTGCATTTTTGCATTTGACTAATTTGTGCATTTGCACTATACTGGAGTCGCAAAGAATAAGATCCGTCACCAGACTTTATCTATAAAAGAGGGAACATCCGCCTCTATACTGTAAAGAAAGAGGATGACTTATGACAACCAAGGTCACCATTCAGGATATTGCAAACGAACTGCAGCTTTCCCGCAACACAGTTTCAAAGGCCATCAACAACACCGGTGTGCTGGCAGATGCCACACGGGAGAAGATCCTGCGCAAAGCCGCCGAAATGGGCTATAAGCAGTTCGCCTATCTGCCGCTGTTTCAGGAAGACGCTGCAAAAACAGCAGCGCCTTCCATTCTGCCGAGTGACAAACGGGAGATCGCCATGCTGACGACCCGGTTTCTGAACAGCTCTCACTTTTCCTCCACGATGCTGGATCGTTTCCAGTCGGAAATCGACCATCTGCACAGCAGCATGACCATTCATCGCATTTCTCCCATAGAGCTGAAAGAGAAAAAACTTCCATCTTCTCTCAACATCCAGCGCACAGCCGGCATCATCTGCATTGAAGTATTCGACTATGACTACGCACAGATGCTGTGCGATCTGGATGTTCCGCTGCTGTTTGTAGACAGCCCTGTGATGAATATGCGTCCTCCTCTTAAAGCTGACCGCCTTTATATGGAAAACCGCATTGAGATCCAGAATGCGGTGACCCACATGGTCCAGCGCGGCAAAAAACGCATCAGCTTTGCGGGGGATAAAAACCACTGTCAGTCCTTCTTTGAGCGTTATATGGCTTATAGGGATGCAGTGGAGCACTTTGGTCTGACAGAGGGCCTGAGCACCTGTGCGATGCCATCGGGACAGCAGAACTATCCGGTATCCCTGTACGAAACCATCCGTCGGTTCAAAACGATGCCGGATGCCTTTGTCTGCGCCAATGACTTTGTTGCCATGGATCTGGTCAAGGCATTGAATGAGCTGGGGTATTCGGTTCCCGATGATATCTGGGTCTGCGGCTTCGATGACAGTCAGGAGGCTTCCTACTTTGCCCCCCATCTGACTTCGATCCATATCCATGGACAGATCATGGGCTACACCGCTGCCAATCTGCTTATGACCCGCATCGAAGAGCCATCGCTGAACTATCGCACCGTCTATACGGAAACCAACCTGATCCTGCGCGAATCCACAGGAGATTGAGCGAAAGGAGAACCCCCATGCGTGACCTGTGCAATACGGACAAGCCTCTGTTTGCTGTGCTGACGAAATTGACTTACAGTGCTTACCTGAACATCTTATGGCTCGTGTGCAGCCTGCCCATCGTTACCATAGGAGCTTCTACGACCGCATTGTTCTACGTCACGCTCAAAATGGCGGAAGATCGGGACGATGGTCTGACCCGGATGTTTTTTAAGGCGTTCCGGGAAAATTTTAAGCCTGCCACAAAACTCTGGCTGATCCTGCTGGCAGTCGGCAGTTTCCTGGCTGCGGATGGCTTTGTGCTGCGCCGAATGTGGAGCGAAAACATTTTCTGGACGCTGCTCACTGCAGTGCTTATTGGTGCGGCAGTTCTGTACGGCATCGTTCTGCTGTATGCCTTTCCTCTGCTGGCACGGTTTGAAAACACCACCTTCGGCATCCTGAAAACAGCGTTTCTCGTGGGTGTCCGGTATCTGTTTTGCACCCTGCTGATGGCGGCGATCTATGGCATCATGGGGTATGTCATAGTGTTTGTGTTCACGCCTGCATTCCTGCTGGGCATGGGCTTCTGCGCCATGCTCTGCTCCTTTCTGATGCTTCGGATCCTCTATCTGATCGGTGGAGACCCTGATGCAGTACACGAGGAATCCGACCATGACAAAAACTGACCGGGATACGCTCCGCTCCCTCCATGGGCGCAAAAAGTGGGAGCACATCTGGGCATATTACAAACTGCCCATTGCGATCGTGCTCATTGTCGTCTATATCCTCGGGTATGCAGCCTACCGTCATGTGACGAAAAAAGAGGATGTGCTTTACCTTGGTCTGGTAAATATCACTGCCGGGTCTGATCTGACGGAACAGCTTACCACCGGCTTTGCCGAGGCGCAGGGTCTGACCAAAAAGCAACAGGTCGATCTGCTGTCCGGCTTGCTGCTCAGCGAAAGCGAACGCGCAGAGGAGCAGTATGTATATGCTTCAGAGATGAAGCTGCTGGGTGCAGTCAGTGCCCAGCGGTTGGATGTTGTTCTGATGGACGAATATGCACGGGATCGACTGTTGGCAGATGATTATTTTCTCGATCTGCGAACACTGGATGCGTCTTTCCATGCACTGTCGGGTCTGAACGCCGGTGGGACCGTGCTGGATATTTCGGACACGCCGTTTGTCAGGCAGGCAGGTTTTTCTGGCAAGGTCTATCTTGGGGTAGTGCAGAATGCACCGCACCCGGAGCGTGCAGCCGCTTACATTCATTATCTGTTCCAGCGGTGATCGTTGGGTTTTAGCTTATAGGATAAACATAAGGAGAAAACGTATGGACATTTTAACGATTGGTGAAGTTTTGATCGACCTGACCCAGACCGGCAAGGATGCGCGCGGCATTCCTCAGTTTGCCGCAAACCCCGGCGGTGCACCGGCCAATCTGGCGGTGGCTGCTTCCAGACTGGGCGCACAGACCGCCTTTATCGGCAAGGTGGGTGCGGATGCCTTTGGCCGCTACCTGAAAGAGGTTCTGGCAGAAAACAAGGTGGACGTTTCCGGCATGGCGGTGGATGCAGACCACCCCACCACCATGGCGGTGGTCTCGGTGGATGCCACCGGCGAGCGGGATTTCAGCTTCTACCGCAGTGCCAACGCTGACGTGATGCTGAGCAAAGAGGACATTTCGGAGGGCGCTCTGAAAGCTGCAAAAATCGTCCACTTCGGTTCGGTCAGCCTGACCGCTGACCCCTCCCGCACCGCTACGCTGGATGCTGCCGCCCGCGCCAAAAAGCTGGGTGCTGTCATTACTTATGACCCGAATTACCGTGCCAACCTCTGGAAGAACAAAGAGGATGCCATTGCCCAGATGAAAGCACCCCTGCCGCTGGTGGATATTCTGAAAGTTTCCGATGAGGAGCTGCCCCTGCTCACCGGCACCACTGACTGCGAAAGCGGCACGGCACAGCTGGCACAGAACGGCATCCGGCTGATTTTTGTCACCTTGGGTGCAAACGGCGTATTCTACCGCTTTGGGGAGAAAACCGGCCATGTGGCTGGCGTTCCCTGCAAGGTAGGCGACACCAACGGCGCAGGCGATACCTTCTTTGGGGCTGCCCTGTCCAAGCTCTGCAAGGAGGAGTTGGACACCCTGACGGTGGACAAACTGGAAAACATTCTGGCTTTTGCCAACAAAGCGGCCAGCATTACCACCAGCCGCCACGGCGCTATCCCCGCCATGCCCACCCTTGCGGAAGTGGAGGGCTGAACCATGGCAGTAAAACAGGAATTTGAGTCCCGGTTTGCCAAGCACAAGGACGAGCTGGAATGGCTGTTCATGGAGCTGTACCACAACCGGGAAGGGCTGGAAGTTCTGGAGCGGGAGATGGCAGAAGCCTACAACGCCCGCAGCGCCGAGCTGAAAGCACTGGACAAGGCGCGCTCTGCCGACCCGGAGTGGTACAAGCGGGGCAATATGTTCGGCATGACCATGTACACCGACCTCTTTGCCGGGAACTTAAAAGAGCTGGCAAAGAAGCTGCCCTACCTCAAGGAGCAGAAGCTGACTTATCTGCACCTGATGCCCCTGCTGCAGATGCCCCATCCCCACAACGATGGCGGCTATGCGGTGGAGGATTTCGACACCGTAGACCCGGCCCTTGGCACCAACAAGGATCTGGAAAACCTGACCCGGGAGCTGCGGAAAGCCGGCATCAGCCTGTGTCTGGATTTTGTCATGAACCACACCGCCAGCACCCACCGCTGGGCCATGGCGGCAAAGGCGGGCGACCCGTGGTTTCAGGCCTATTACCATCTCTATGACGACCGCACCATCCCCGACCAGTACGAACAGACCGTGCCGCAGGTGTTCCCCAACACTGCGCCCGGCAACTTTACCTGGTGCGAGGAGATGCACAAATGGGTGCTGACCACCTTCCACGACTATCAGTGGGACCTGAACTACGCCAACCCGGCGGTGTTCGTAGACATGACCAAGAGCATCCTGCATCTGGCAAATCTGGGCGTGGAAGTGTTCCGCATTGATGCCGTGCCTTATATCTGGAAGCAGCTGGGCACCACCTGCCGCAACCTGCCGCAGGTGCACACCATCGTGCGGATGCTGCGCATGGTGCTGGAGTGCGTCTGCCCGGCTGTCATCCTCAAGGGCGAGGTGGTCATGGCTCCCAAGGAGCTGGCGGCGTACTTCGGCACCCCGGAAAAGCCGGAATGCCACATGCTCTACAACGTGTCCACCATGGTCAACCTGTGGGGTGCCCTTGCCAGCCGGGACACCCGGCTGCTGAAGGCGCAGCTGGATGCCCTCCACGCCCTGCCGGACAACTGCTGGTTCGTGAACTATCTGCGCTGCCACGATGATATCGGCTGGGGTCTGGACGAGGCGGTGGAAAACCGGCTGGGCATTGACCCCCAGAAACATAAAGAATATCTGTACCACTTCTACGAGGGCAATTTCCCCGGCAGCTGGGCAAAGGGTGAGCTGTACAACTACGACCCTGCCACCGGCGATGCCCGGAGCTGCGGCACCACCGCAAGCCTGTGCGGTATCGAGCAGGCACTGGAAAAGGACGATAAAGCCGCACTGGACTACGCCGTGAAGCGTGACCTGCTGCTACACACTGCCATGGCGTTTTTGCAGGGATTCCCCATGCTGAACTGCGGCGATGAGATCGCCCAGCGCAACGGCTGGGACTACAAAAACGACCCTGACCGTGTGGAGGACAGCCGCAACCTGCACCGCAGCAAATTCAACTGGGAAGATGCCAAGCAGCGCACCCGGAAGGGCACGCTGCAAAACGCCTTGTGGCAGGGCATGGAGCAGCTGCGCCAAATGCGGGCAGACCCCTGCTTTGCCCCGGATGCGTGGGTGACCACATGGGACAGCCACAACCCCGGCGTGCTGGCACTGGTACGCAAGCGCGGCGAGGAAACGCTGGTGGGGCTGTTCAACTTTACCGAGTACCCGGCAGGGGCAAGTCTGGACGCTCTGGGCGGCGAGTATCACACCCCGGAGGGCACTTCCGTCTGGCTGGCGGATGTGGAACTGGAGCCGTATCAGGCGATGCTGGTAAAAAACAAATAAGTAAAACGAGTCATCCGGCTCTCTCTTTTCGCCAAAGTTTTCATTGCATTTTCTTGCACTCTGCCGAAAGTGGCGTGTTTTCAAAAGTGCGCGTTTGCACAGCGCAGCAGAGCAATGAAAGCCCCAGTGGGGCTTTCAAGCGACAGAACGGTCTTGCGCAGCAAGATG
>ERZ506427.977-NODE-977-length-12226-cov-10.098349_pt1 | contig 12226 bp, 8 predicted proteins | sample MGYA00513666_ERZ506427 | MGnify/ENA metagenome assembly ERZ506427
CGAGCACGTCCACCGCGTATTCCAAAGAGGCGATCACAGCATCGTCTATGACCTGCCCTGCCGTGCGCACGGTGAACAGATCGCCGATGCCTGCGTCGAAAATAATATCGGGGCTGACACGCGCATCAGAGCAGCTCAATACCGCCGCATCCGGCTCATGCGTGTCGATAGTCGCCTCGCGCGCTTCCACGCTGCGGTTCGGATGCTCCAGCTTGCCTTCCGCGAATCTACGGTTACCGGCCAGCATACGGCTCCACACGCCGCTTGCGGTGCCTTCCACGTCGTTCTGGTTCACAAATGGTTCGTCCGTCATTGATTCCACCTCTTTGTCATTTCATCACAGGCTATGGTTCATCATAAACGGTGTTTCTGAAGTTGTTTCGATTGAATCGCCATCTAAGGCAGGGGCTGCGGACGTTTTCTTGGAGATAATCACGCAGCTATTCCTTGGCTCTGACGGTATCGTGCCGGACTCATCCAACCGAGCGACTGCCCCGGGTTCTAAATAGACGTGCAACGCCTTGTCTAGGTTTGGAAGTGTTCAGTTTCTAATTTAAGAAGGCGTTGCGCTTACAAGTTGAATCCGGGCTTTGCGTCACTTTAATTGTATTTATTTTATACTGATTATCGTTGTTCTCATAATTTTGTCGGCGAAGGTTTGTCCTTTGGTGTCCCATAAAGGCCAAAGAAACCCAATGAAACATGGCACGAAATCAACGCAGTGAGCTATCTCGCGTAAACCCATCCTTACTCCCGATATGGGCAGGTTGGAATATTGATCGACTACCTGCAGTCCTAGAAAATGATGCGACCAAGCTTGTCCGTTGCGCGTAGAACAGGCAGAAATCACGCAAACTATGATTATGGAGACGCAGTTAATCCAGATTCCCATGGTTCCATCTATGGAAGATCTCCCATATAAAACGCTGTTTATTAATTGTGATAGCAATGAAGTTGGCAATATTATGCGAAGAATATATGACGCTGCTCTGCGACACCATATTTTCCCCATTGACGGCCTCCTTGACGAACCCGGCCAGATTGGAAACAGTATAAGAAAAGGTTCAGTGTAATGCTGTAGTTCCCCTTCTAAGTTATTTCAATCTTATGTTTGATTCCATAAGAATAGGACAAAACGCCGGATAACGCGAGCGGGGAGGCCCGCGCTGTCAACGGCGTAGGCCTCCCCGTTCATCGAGCGGTCGGTCAGCCGAAGATCAGCCGGTGTTCTGCAGGCCTGCCGCGACGCCCGAGACGGTGCACAGGATGAGGTAGGTGTAGCCCTCCCTCTTGCCGTGGCTGAGCTCCTCCTTGTCCACCTTCTTGCGCAGCGACTTGAGGGCGAGCACCTGGGTGAGCGAGAGCACGTCCACGTACGGGGAGCGGATGCGCACGGCGCGGCCGAGCACGTGGCGGTGCTGCAGCGGCCACTTGTCTCCGACGATGGCGAGCACCCACTTGCGGGTGAGCTTCATCTCGGTGAGCACCTTCTCCGGCAGGTCCTCGCGGTCGTCGAGGGCGAGGTACATGCGGGCGATACGCTCAAATTAGTCCGGTCGAATGGCTTTGGAAAATCATGGGGAGGCCGGCTGCACGGGTTCGCTCCTCGATAAGGTGACTTGTTTGGGATCGCTGTTAACTTTCGTCAGACACATCGTAAACCCCGTCCAGGTATCCGTATCGTCCATTGTGCTTGTCTTTTGAAAATTCGACGATATTGACGTTTTCATCAAGAGGAATACCGGCCATGTGATTCGTGTTTTCGATAATGATGATCTGCTGTGAAACCGCTTGTTTCGCTAGGTAGGAAAACAAGCCAGCTTTCATGGAAGAGTCTTCCGTAGACCGTGTCCCCTCATCGAACCCATGCAGAGGCGTATCAATAAGCAACCAGCCTGGAGCGTGCTTTGACTGTTTATTGAGATAATCATGGAATGCGAGCATAACAACGCTGTTAAGAAACGCGCAGTACCCTTTGCCTTGTTCATCAGCTTTGGAATATCCTGCTATTTCGACATCGAAAGAAGTTTTGCTGAAATCCGCAATATCGGCACCAGGGAAATGACATTGTCGCAGAATGTTGCGTATGGTGTTATTCATGGAATACCAGAAATCGCCTTGGAAGCATTCGCGCGGCTTGTATTTTTCATTGTTCGACGTTGCCTGATCAGCGTTATCAAGTGCCTTGTTGAAACGGGCATGCAACGCCAGGAGTTCCGCATATTCCGCGTGTAACTGCTCTGCATGGGCAATTTGTTCAATATCCTGTTGCATATGCTGCGCTATTGGTTGAATGTCAGATTCGAGCGTATGCATGTTTTGCCGATGCTGCTGTTGCTTCAGCTGCAATTCCCGTTGTACCTTATCGGCTCTGTCTGCGAGGATGGCCAGATCGGTTTCAACATCCGCTTGGATGCCGTGGATATGTTCGATTTCTGTTGAGACGACTAAAATGTCCTGTTCAGTTGGCGCAGACATGTGAATGGAACTATGGCAAAACTGGCATGTGGTGGGATAGGCATGCGTACGGGCATGTTTCATCGCTTGTAGTTGCAGATCAAGGCGTGCAGCGTCTGATTCATATTGACTGATAAGTACCTTGCGCTGGCGAATAAGTACCTCAAGATGCTCATATTGTTGATTAAGCTGCGAGATATGTGAGATGGTACGGGCATCTTGGTCGAGAAGAGTTTGCCTTTGCTGCTCCACATGCAATGCTTTTTTTCGTAGGGCTTCCAAATAAGTGTGAACGGTTTTTCCCTCATTCGTTGCGATATGGCGCATTTCTTCAAGGCGTTTGATGCGGGGTTCTATGTCGTCCAATTGCTGGTGGATGAACTGTTCCACGGCTTTTCTGCGGGTACGATGTTCGCTGGCGCTTTCTGTCTGCATAGAGCTGTCGATTTTGTCGTCTTGGACCAAGACAAGCAGCGAGGACAAACTTTGTGTGAGAGTTGTTAACGTGGTGCTTTTGGGAAAGAGAATGGAAGGCTGCGGACGTCCTACTTGGTCTTCGGGAACAAGCATAAGATGTCTGACGGCATTCCATGTAAAAGCAACTGTATGGTAAGTTTCGTTCGTCGCTATCCTACGGGTTGGCTCAATGCCTAACAAGGCAAGAAGAACCGTATTGATTGATTTGCCGGAACGTGATGAAACAGAATAAGAGCCGGAAGCAACTGCGGGGTTGCTGGATTCCACGTGAATAGTGTTCTGAGTGCGAGTCGAACGACTAAGCGAAACTTCACCGTCATTGGTTATGAACGTGACCTGTGCGACTTCGTAGGCAGTTTTGTCGGTAAAGGGGGTCTCTTTTCCTCCACAGACGAATTCTACGGTTTTTGCAATCCGGGTTTTCCCGGTATTCGAAGCGCCGATAACACAGTTCAACCCGCATGTGAGATTAATGGCGGATTCCACTCCATCTTTTCTGATTGCCGAAATCTGACGTATCCACGTGCTTCTCATAATTGGTTGTTCTCTTTCGTTATTCGGTTCATGATGTCTTCATAATCTTCCTCCGCCAACAGCTGAACAGCCCGGCGATAGGAGGTAGCATAATCGCCATGCAATGCTTCTGAATATTGAAAACATTCCGGAGTGGCGCGGTAGAACAGGCAAGTGGAATCTACGGTTGCTGCTCCAATGATTACAAGTTGCGCCAACCCTGCTTGCACTCGTTTGCGACGGGCGTCATATTCGGCTAAAGCGTGTGGGCCATCACCATGAAGATTATGCTGCCCGAATCCGAATGCCTTCATATAGGTGGCGGTAAGGTCGATGGCTGCGATCTCGTCGATTGTGGAAGGCCTAGAGAGCAATGGGAGGCATAATGTCAATCGCGTTGCTGTTTCCTGTGTCGTATTAAATAGCGAATTATGCATTCCCCTGTACCCACTCCAGCTTATGATCATTGACCAGCATGTGACACAGCCCCTTCTTTTCTGCTGCCTTAATCATTGATGGGAATTGGGCTATAGCCGAGCCAGACAATGGGAAGCCGGCTGCTTGAGATAGCGTTGCTCGCATACGCAGCAGTCCATCGGCATAATCAGATGCGCATATATCGCATATTCCGTCATAAAGATCCACCTTCAGCGCGTCAAATTCCTGCTCTCCATTTTCTATGACATCCCGTAGATTCCTGCGCATTCCTTCCGCATCGTAAAAATATTCCCGCTGCTTGGCATATTCGGGACGGCATGTCTGAGGAAGATCGTCGGAACAGTTGATTGGCTTGTGCAAGTGATCGGCATAGGCAGCTTGCATCTGCGTGAGGTATGTCTTCTCAAGATGATCATCTGGTTTATCCGGTGGAATCGGATAAGTCTTCCAAGGGACTGAAGACCGCCCAAGGTGCAATTTGCCGTTGCTGATGTGGCCGGATGCCAAAGGCAAGTTTTCGAACATATCGAATTCCGGCTGAAAACCTATGCCATCGACGAGAATATCACGTCCATCGGCATTGGCTTTGAGGACTGATAGAAGCCATTTCCCTGTGGCGGAAGGAAGTTCGCTGATATCTGAAACTTTAATATTCGCCTTGATCAGTTCCTTTTGGAAATCAGCGAGGGCGTCAACACTAATATCGCTACAAAGACGTTCTACCTCTGAGACGTCCAGATGCTGATAGAACTCGGTGGCTTTCCATGAAGGGATTTTCTTGCTCCCGTTATAAAAGCGAGTCAGGTCAGTTTCGTTGATTCCAGCCCAGACCCCAGCGGTAATCGTGGTTTTCCCAGGTCTGCGGGTTCGATGATGCCGGGAAGGTGGATTACTTAAAATGTCGCCCTCTAATACAGCGTCGAAGAAATCCTTCATAAATCCCTTTTTGTGGTGGTCTACGCCAGATATATAAGGGTTTACGAGCTGACAGAAGACTCCCAGAGCATAGGTAGCAGTAGTTTCGGCTAAGTGAGTCTCCTTCTCGTCTCCATTTGTCTTCATCCGTCGCCTTCCCATGAGGTCACTGTTCCTACGATGGAAGCCAGATTCAGACGAATAAGCCGGTAAAACACTGGAATATCGCCAGTATACGCCGCTTACAGCTGGATCAGAGAAGCGCAACTTTCGTCTATTGAAAGGATTTGAGACCAGACACATCGTAATTTCTTCTTCAACTCGATGTCATGCGATAACCGGTTATAGAAGTAGGGCATTGGGCTGTTCATCCGTTGTGCCGCAGTGAAGCTGACTGGGGCTTTTAACTAATCACATGCATGAGATCTGCCTGCTTATTCATGGTGACGCGTCGGTTTTCTCCTGAACTGACGCGTCATGCTTATCCAGCAGGTTGGATGCTCATGTGGTGGCCTATGCAAGCAGGTCTCGAAGACCCAATAACTGGGTGGGATCGAGACTGGAATGAGAATTTCATTGAAACATGAGGCAATGCGCGCCGGTAATGTGTCCGTAACTGATATATACAACTGTTCGGAAGTGGAATTACGGACGATGGTTGAACGCGATAGATGTTTGCGCGCAATCCGTATGGGTTGTTCGCCACGTGATATTGCACTACGTACCCCTCAAACGATACTTCAGGAATTGTGGAATGCGGAGGAACGTTCCGCTCACGCTTATTATCGATCGGACCGTGTCAGCGGAGTTATTTGCTCCTATGAGGATTTGGTTGGTGCAGGGCGGGAACCCCAGGGGGTGTTCTGCTTCTTCTGAGGATATTCTCTTATGCGCGGAGGATGCGAGAGAAAGAGCTAACTGTTTGCAAGCTATCTTTGCGGAGATCGAAAAACTGCCAGCAGGTCAGCGCAATATCGTCAGGGGTGTACTGGTAAAGGGGGCATCTCAATCAGATATGGCACGAGAGCTGGGCGTGTCCCGAGCTGCGGTGTCCAAACAGCTTTCAACGGCTGTGCGCAAAATTCGTGCCGCTATTCGCGACGAAAGCAAAGAAACGAAGAACACGACAACATCATCAGTTTGTGAAAGAAAGGAGCATTAATGGTTCATTTCAGTGTTATCAGAGTGAAAGGAAGCCCGTCATATGACTTCGATGCATGTGGAGACATTTTGGCTATGGCCAAAGCTGTAGGTGTCATGACGGAAAACATGCGCACTGATCGCTGCGACAATACACAGTGTGATGGAAGTCGTTGTAAGGGAAACACTATGTTTCGGTTGGAGTTAGACACCGAAAATCGCAGAGTTCATCGCAGACGCCATGCCAGATGAAACGCCCGAGGTTAACACCTCGTGGCGAAACGGCAGTGCAGGTGAGGGCAGATATTGGGTCTGCCTTCAGCAACAGGTCCCGAAGGAGGACATCATGACTGATCAGATGGTGCTGCAGACGCAGCAGTGGCTGAACAAGACATACGGGAATGATCCCCGATTCAAGAAAATCAACCCGGACGGCAGAACTGGTTGGCCGACAATCTATGCGCTTACTCGCGCATTGCAGATTGAATTGGGCATCCAGTCCACTGCCGATAACTTCGGTCCTTCCACCCAGCGGTTATTCAAGAAGCGGTATCCGAATGGGGTGCGGCAGCAGGCCGCTGCGGACAAGAGCACTTCCAACGTGTATTCCATCATTCAGGGGGCGCTGTGGTGCAAGGGCTACTCCACTGGTGGCAACATCTCACAGCATTTCTACGACGGAACAGGTTCCGCGATCAGGAAGCTTAAAACCGATATGGGCATAGAGGGAGACTCCAGCGTAGACGTTGAGATCATGGGGGCGTTGCTCTCGATGAAGCAGTTCGTGCTGCTGGCCTCTTATGGCGGTATCGACTCCGTCCGTAGGGCACAGCAGTTCATCAACAAAGCATATCGTCCATACACGGGCATCATTCCGACTGATGGACTGTACGGCAGGGAGATGAACACGGCGCTCATCCAAGTGCTTCAGTCACTTGAAGGTTTTTCGCCCAGTGAGGCAACGGGGAATTTCGGCAACGGAACTAGATCTCGTTTGAAGACGATAACAGCAAATAACGCATCCTCTAATGAGTCGTGGGTCTGGCTCGCCAGCACGGCTTTGGCGTGTAATGGGATCGGGGGCGGGCCGACCTTCGTATGGACGAGCACGTTCGCCAATATCGTGAAAGCGTTCCAGGAGCGTTATGCCATTGCTGTGACGGGCTCTATTGATTCGACCACGTGGATGAGCCTGTTGACATCTAAAGGTGATCCTGATCGCCCGTGTGTGGCCTGTGACACTAGGTTCGAAATTACCGACGCTAGGTTGGCGACGTTGAAGGCAAACGGGTATGAAATCGTGGGACGTTATCTGACGGAGCCTGGCCAGTCGTCGTTGGCGCCCAAGGATTACTTTAAGGCCATCCGTCCGGGTGAGCTCGAGCGCATCACTAAGGGCGGCATGCGGTTCTTCCCGATTTTTCAGGAGTACTCCACGAAGCTGGAACATTTCACCCCGGCAAACGGCGCTGCTCATGCCAAGACCGCTCGTGAGGCGGCGCAGCGTCTTGGCATCCCTCCCACCCATATCTACTTCGCTGTAGACTTCGATGCGACCGATGACCAAGTGACCAGCAATATCCTGCCGTACTTCAAGGCTGTCCGACAATCCCTCGGAGGCCGTTATGGTGTGGGCATCTACGCTTCGCGCAACATCTGCAGCCGTGTCGTCAATGCCGGCTACGCAAGTTCCTCCTTCATCTCCGATATGTCGACGGGGTTCTCGGGTAATCTGGGATTCCCAATTCCCAATAATTGGTCCTACGACCAATTCACTGAAATCAGCAACTACAAGGGCCAGGGCTGGGATCTGGACCGCGTCGCCAGTTCCATCAACTCGCAAGGCTGTTCTTTCCTGCTCCCGGCGACAGCCTCCTCACCTGACCCCGATCCGGAATCGCCCGATTCCGACCCTCTGCTGAAATGGACTGTCACTACGGAAAATGCTTGCGTCAAGACGCTCTCTGATTTGGGGACGCAAGCCTCGGCATATACAAGCCTTATTGGAACATTCATCCTGCAATGGCTCCGCAAACCTACGTACTGGTCGGAAGGTAGTTCCGGCACGCAGGCACTATGGCATGCGTACACGCCGGAGCCGGTTACTCCCAGCGAATTGGCCTTGTCGCGTCAGGCATGCGGTGTCGCATGTGATGCGCAACCTGTCATCAAAGGCACACTGCCCAATCGGGACATTGCCCATATGGCTGCCACGTCCTTGGGATACTTGACATGGGGCGTTACGAACGATCCAATGGACTATGGTCTCGGTGATCTGGGCGGATGGGCTCTGGATTTGTTGCAGATCTGGGGAAGCTACCTGGCGAATACCCCGAAAGAGGACCTGGCGTCATGGCTGCACACTCATCTCGGCGAGCAAGACGCCCGTATGGGATTCAGTTACAGCGATGTTCTCGCGGACTGTGATGCATGGTTGCTGGCGCAGTCCATGCAGAGCAATTCCTCCGAAAGGTCTTTGTCCACCGCTATGCGGGACATGTTCGCGCAAAGCGAGACGAATCGAATTAAACGGTTCTATCAGTCCCGGTTCAAGGGAAGTGCGGACAACCTGGTCATCGCATTTCGAAAACTCGTTGATGGAATCGATCTTGGAATATTCGATAACGTATCCGGAAGTAAAAAAGCACTGCTCATTGCGTCACATGCAGACCGACTCCCGAGTCAAGCGGAGGCTGGTATATTGGCATTATCCTATGCTGAATCTCTTGAAAATCCGAACCGTTAATCAATCATGATTGTGATCGCACTGCGTGGAATGATTCAGCCATTCCACGCAATGCGCCTCTGGTAAAACGTCATAGAGTCATTAGAGCGGAAAGTAGCGTTATCACAAGAACGGGAAAGACCATGACCAGCACGAGAAACGATATGATTCCCACAAGGACATGCGAGGCGGAAGAGGAATGATCACGAAGTTCCGGATATACAGATCGCATATATGAACGCACGCCAAAGATGACAAGCGCCGCAATCCAGCAGACTACCCCCATAATCAATACTAAGGTAAGTCTACGTACATACTCAGTTGCCGTAGTTAAATTCATGCACGAAGAGGAAGAGAACGTTAAGACTCTGCAGATTATAGTATCATCATCGCCATTGGCGCCCCATTCCGCCCACAAAATAAGTGCTGGTGAAAGCAGCAGTAATCCCAGCCACCATAGCACGCGTCTGGCTTTGCCCAAAGCCACATAGCATCTACTCGCCTTAAGGAATTTGGTAGCTGCTTTCGGTGCCAAAGCATATTTCTTGCCGGAAAAATTTTCTGACGTATCTTCCAGGCCATGTTTTTTCCCAATGTCATCGATCATAGCCGGATTCGCTTTGCAAATGTGGCGTTCGTTTCCGGCATCGCCCTCCGCCTTGATGCCGTCCGTCGGCCCGGTGCTCCCGCGCTCATTCGATGGCTTGTCCATGTCCCCTCCGATCATCCGAGTCTGTCACTCGGCCAGCGCGCCCGTTCTATGCGCGCCGTCGCCGGCCAGTCTAGGGCCGTGCGACGCGAACGGGGAGGCCCGCGCCGTCGATCGGCACGGAACCTCCCCGCTCGCTTTTGTCAATCGGTCATCCGAAGATCAGCCCGTGTTCTGCAGGCCTGCGGCGACGCCCGAAACGGTGCACAGGATCAGATAGGTGTAGTTCTCCTTCTGGCCGTGTGTGAGCTCTTCCTTGTCCACGCGCTTGCGCAGCGAGCCGAGGGCGAGCACCTGGGTGACGGACAGTGCGTCCACGTACGGCGAGCGGATGCGGATGGCCTGGCCGAGCACGTGGCGGTGCTGCAGCGGCCATTCGTCGCCGACGATCTTGAGCACCCACTTGCGGGTGAGCTCCATCTCGTCGAGGACCTTCTTGTTGAGGTCCTCACGGTCGCCGAGGGCGAGGTACATCTTGGCGATGCGCTCGTCGGTCTTGGCCAGCGACATTTCGATGTTGTCGATGAACGTGGAGAACAGCGGCCACTCCTCGTACGCCTGACGCAAGGTGTTCAGGTCGCCGAACTGCTCGCACGCGGTGCCGAGGCCGTACCATGCGGCCAGGTTGATGCGGGCCTGGGCCCAGGAGAAGATCCACGGAATGGTGCGCAGGTCGTCGAGGGACTTGGCGCCCAGACCACGCTTCGCCGGACGGGAGCCGATCGGCAGCAGGCCGATTTCGGTCAGCGGCGTGACGGTGGAGAACCACGGTGCGAAGCCGTCGGTGTTCAGCAGGTCGAGGAAGCGGTTGTGCGCGGCCTCGTCGAGCTTGCTGGCCATGTCGGCGTACTTCTTGGTCATATCCGTGTTGCGCTTCTCCACGCTCGGAGCGGACTGCAGCAGCGTTGCGGCTGCGACGGACTCCACGTGGCGGATTGCCAGCACCGGGTTGCCGTAGCGGGCGAAGATGACCTCGCCCTGCTCGGTGAGCTTGAAACGGCACTTCACGGAGCCGACCGGCTGTGCGAGCACGGCGCGGTTGGCCGGGCCGCCGCCACGACCGACGGCGCCGCCGCGGCCATGGAACAGGGTCAGGTCGATGTCGTGCGATTCGGCCCACTTGGCGATGCGCTCCTGCGCGGAGTGCAGGGCAAGGGTGGCGGAGGTTGGGCCGGCGTCCTTCGAGGAGTCGGAGTAGCCGAGCATGACTTCCATCTTGCCGCCGGTGGCCTTCAGACGAGCCTGGACCTCCGGGATCTTGATCATTTCCTCGAGCACGTCCACCGAGTTCTGCAGATCCTCAAGCTGCTCGAACAGCGGAATCACGTCGATGGTCGGAACATCCTCGGGGTGGGAGAACGCCAGACGGTTCAGCTCATACACGTCCTTGATGTTCTGGGCGCTCTTGGTGAAGGAGATGATATAACGGCGTGCGGCCTTGATGCCGTTGCGCTTCTGGATAGAGCCGAGCGCTCGGAAGGTGTCGAGCACCTCGTGGGTCATCGGCTGCAGCTCGCCACGCTCACCGTGCAGGCCATGCTCGCGGATGTCCTCCAGAGCGCGGGAATGCACGACGGAATGCTGACGGAACTCCATCTCGACCATGTGGAAGCCGAAGGTCTCGGCCTGCCAGATGAGGTCCTGCAGCGGACCGTAGGCGGAACGCTTGGCGTTGGCTTCGGCGAGGGAGCGCTGCACGGTCTTCAGATCGGCGATGTAGTCCTCGCAGGAGTGGTACATGAGGTCGGCGTCGCGGTCGATGGTGGCCTTCAGACGGTCTGCCATGACCAGCATGACGGCGCGGTGCAGCTCCTTGGTGGAGATCAGCGCGGCCTTGTCGGTCAGACGCTCGCTCATTTCCTTCTGGTGGTTCCACAGGGACTTGAGCTCGGCGCTCGGCGGGGTAGTCTCGGCCTCCATCGTCAGGTTCTTGCCGACGCGGCGGGTTTCGATCTCCAGCGCGCCCAGCACATGGTCGCTGAACTTGCGGGCCACCTGGCGGCTCACCTTGGCGGTGACGTTCGGGTTGCCATCACGGTCGGAACCGATCCAGCTTCCCGGATGGAAGAACGCCGGGCACACCGGCGGCACGAGGCCGGCCTTGTCTCCGAGGACCCAGTCGTCGAAACGACGGTAGACCTGCGGAATGGTGTAGAACAGCGTGTTGTCGAAGATATCAAGAATGGTGTCGGCTTCCTCAACCGGAGTCGGCTTCTTCAGCGCGATCGGGGAGGTGCGGAACAGCGCGTCGATCTCGTTGAAGAGTCGACGGGAGTTTTCCTTCTTGTCCGAGCCGCCGAGCAGCTTATGCGCTTCGAGCAGCTGGGAGATGCGGCGGATCTTGCCTTCCACGGCCTTACGGCGGGCTTCGGTCGGATGCGCGGTGAACACCGGATGGAACTCGAGCTGGTCGAGCAGCTCCTTGGCTCTGGCCGGACCCATCTCGTTGATGAGCTGGTGGTAGGCGCAGGTCATTTCGTTCACCGGATCGACGGCCTGATCCTCATTCACGGCGGCCTCACGGCTGTGCAGTACGGAGACGCGGTAGTTCTCCTCGCACAGGTTGGCCAGATGGAAGTAGGTGGTGAAGGCGCGAGCCAGCAGTTGGGCGTCGTGGACATCCATCTTGTCGACGATGTCGACCACCTTCTGCAGGTCGTCCTGATCGGGATTCGTGTCGGTCAGAATGCCGGAGAAACGTTCGTCGCTGGCCTTCAGCGCGTGTTCGCGCACTTCATCGAACTTGGCCAGCAGGTTTTCATCGAACTCACCGAGCACCTCGCGAAGAATCTGCAGACACAGATCCATTTCCTCTTTGAGGGATGCGGGAAGATCACGCTCCTCAGGGCCCT
>ERZ506427.979-NODE-979-length-12146-cov-10.227276_pt1 | contig 12146 bp, 10 predicted proteins | sample MGYA00513666_ERZ506427 | MGnify/ENA metagenome assembly ERZ506427
CGTAACAGACAAAATCTGTTACGCAATAAAAGTCTAACTTTTTGGGGTCACCTCACACGCCAAAGTGATTGCTATTTCTTTTTAATATAATATTGCAGAGGGCAAGTCGGCTTTTCACCAGATTCCCTTCCTATGTAGATGATTTCCCAGATTACCTGCCTTTCAGGGAGCACATTTTTTTACTTGCTATGCTTCAACCTCAATCAGATCTTTCGTAAAGTGGTTCAGGACTTCGCAACCGTCTTCGGTGATCAGGACCAGGTCTTCGATTCTTACGCCGATGCCGCCCGGAACATAGATGCCCGGTTCTACGGAGAAGCACATGCCTGGTTTCAGGACTTCTTCGTTGGTGAAGGAGACATCGCCAAACTCGTGGACTTCCAATCCGATATTGTGTCCGGTACGATGGGTGAAGTATTGGCCATAGCCCTGTTCTTCGATGTAGTCTCTGGCTGCGCGGTCTACGTCGCAGAATCTTGCACCCGGTTTTGCAGCTTCGATACCGCGGCGGTTGGCTTCTTTGACGATCGCATAGATTTTCTTTGCCTCTTCGCTGGCTTTTCCGATAAATACAGTTCTTGTCATATCAGCACAGTATCCGTTGACAAGGCATCCCACATCCAGGACTACCGCATCGCCATAACTTCCTTTGGAATCGTCTGTTTCATGATGCGGATCTGCTGCATGGGCGCCGTACGCGATGATCGGCTCGAAGGAATGTCCCTGAGCACCGTTTTTCAGATAGATTTTCAGGAGTTCTTCTCCCAGCTCCGCTTCTGTCATTCCTTTGCTTACAAGCGGGATCAGTTCTTCAATACTGGTATCGTTACAGCGGGATGCCACACGCATCTTTTGCTGCTCTTCTTCTGTTTTGATCTGGCGGATATGATCTATGATCGTGGACGCATTACTATACGCATCTCCCACCTGAAGTTCCATCAGGCGAAGCAGGAACCGCGCCGGCCAGGTTTTGTCGATACCGATGGTTCCGCCTTTTCTCATATGGGAAGCCAGAACTTCCACACAGTCATCGGTATCATCAAAGTATACGACTTTGATTCCCAGTTTTTCTTCATCCTGCGGAAACAGCTTTCCGATCACCAGTACCGGCTCTTTTTCCACATCCAGTCGGAGAACCATCATACGTTCTCCACATGCATAATACTGTCCGGTCAGATAATACACAGCCATCGGATCTGTCACAAGAAACTGTTCCAGATTCATCTTGCGCATGTCTTCGATTACTTTTTCTATTCTCGTCATGTCCATTTTCATTCGTCCTTTCTTTTTGCACCCGGTTTTTCTTTTAAGTTTTCCCGGTGCACCCGTGTTTCTCACGGTCTCTGCCCTGCATTATACACCTGTTTATTTCCATATACCATACTATTTTGTCAGTTCCGTTTATTCTCCGTACACTTTGCAAATTTTAATATTTCATCTTATACAGGATTATTTTTTTACTTTCACTAAAATAATCTGTTTTATATCAGGCAAAAGGCGAAAAGCCTTTTAAAAACTTTTCGCCTCTTGCAATCACTCATTTATTTTATGACAGCGGAATATACGCATGATACAGTTGGTCATTTCCTTTTGCTACCGGTCCGGCTTCTTCGTACCAGTTGTATTCTACTTCTTCCTCTTCGTCTCCCCACACTTCCGGGCAGTCGGTTTCTTCCCAGTCTAACGGGATTTTGTGATGATCCTGCCGGGATGCTTTTAACATAATCTGGTGCAGTTCTTCGTTTTCTTCTGCTGTCAGCACTCCTGGTTTTGCTGAGACAAACAGAGAGGTTCCGGACTCTGCAACAACATCCGCCCACTGACGGTTCAGGCTCCACGGGATGGAACCCGTAATACCTACGCAGTCCGCATCCACATCAAAAAATGTTCGATGCTGTGGCAGACAGAATGCCAGGGTGTTGACTCCCATTTTCTTTGTTCTCTCCCAGGTGATACCGCTGGTATCGTCTCCGGTTCGCTGCAGCTGCATCAGACCTGCCCCCAGATGACCGATGGTATTACAGCCCATGATCAGAGTATGGTGCTTTTTCGCAGCCTCATAAATTGCCTGGTACAGTCCGGTTACAATCTCCGCACTGGTCTTTGAAGTATCGTAAAATTGCCATCCGTCCTCTGTCGGGAACGGGTTCATCTCCACGCCCCACCTTCCGAAGATATCAAAAGTGGTAAAATCATGTTTGATCAGTGTATAACCCCAGTTACAGATCCTTTCCACATCCTCCTGAATATAGGAAAGGACTCCCGGATGGGAAGGATCCAGACAATCGTTATGGGATAATCTCCACTCCTGAGGAATAGTCTCTTCTTCATTCAATAAGAATCGAACCCAGATGCCAGGGCGTACACCTTTTTCTTCCAGTTTTTTTGCCAGTGCACCCATATCAGGGAATTTTATATTTCCTTTTTTCCATGGTCCACCATTGTACTCATCCAGGCGATGATGCTCCTGCCAGCAGTCATCGATCACCATGTACGGCGGATTGTCCACGCCTTTGGTCAGTTCCACGATATAGTCGGTATCCTGCAGGATCTCTTCTTCTGAACTGTCTCCATAAGCATAATACCAGTTATTACTTCCATAAACCGGATAGTCCGGGAAGATCGGATCGGTACACATGACTTTGCAAAACTCTCTGGCACTTTCGAAAGTCCCCATTCCTTCAGTTTGCATCGCTACGATCTGAGCAGCTCGAAGTTTTCTGCCGGAAAGCTGCACACCGGTACCACCACAGCGCACATCCATCACCAGTGTAATTCCACGGGTATCTGCCTGCCAGAAACACATGGCGGAAGGTCTTACCTTTACCCCATATCCTGTCACAGTTTCTCCGACCGCTGCCAGAAAATACCACGGCATAAAACGGCTGCCGCTGACACCTTTCCAGTCCACATCCCCGTATGTTCTCTCCCAGGAACCGCCAAGGATCCGCGATTTCTTATTGACCGGGGTGTTCCAGCGGAGTTTGATCGTTTTTACTTTTGTCTGATCTGCGGTCAGCCAGACTTCTTCTGTCTCCGGTGTGGTTTCATATCCTACCATAACATCGCCTTTTTCTGTTCTCTTTGCATCCTTCTCTCCGATCCAGACACTATCTTCTGTCTCTACCGTAATAAAAGAAGGAATTCCTAATCTATATTGTCTTTGCATGATTCTGCTTCTCCTTTTTGTCTTCTGCAAATTTCCGTTATGGCCTGTCTGTTTTCCTGTGTTATTACATAATTGCTCCATACCATCACAGATACATTCTTAGGTTTTTTTTGCAGTATACTTTCCTTTTTCGCTTACAAGCTGAAGTTCTTCTCCCATCTCCCGGTAGGCTTTGGGGCTCGTTCCGAAATGCTGTTTGAAAATCTTGGAAAATGCCAGCTGGTCCTGATACCCCACTGCTACAGCGACAGCATTGATCTGCATACCGGTATTCCGCAGCATCTCTCTAGCTTTTTCCATCCGGAGGTTTACCAGATATTCCTGTGGTGAACAACCGATTGCCTTTTTAAAACTGCTGGTAAGGTAGCTTCGGTTGACTCCGATATAATCTGCCAGTTCATTAATTTTGATTTTTTCCCGGTAGTGATAGGCAATATATTCCATCGCATGCTTTACATAAACACTTCCCGGATAGGAATGCTGATTGGCTATGGCCGGAACAATCTTTTTATAGTCTTCCATCAGTGTTGCAAAAAACAGCATCAGATAACCATTTCTTTTCAGTTCATCCGTATAAGAAAGCTGATGTGCCTCCAGCATTCCGTCAATATAACTATTCAGTTCTTTTCCACAATTCACTTTACGAATCGGAGTTCTTTTTGTAAATCCTGCATGTCCTGCATATTCCTGTGCACGATACCCGGTAAAGCCGACCCACATATAAGACCATGGATCTTCCCAGTCCGCCTCATACCAGGCTTCCACATCGGGACAAAGCAAAAACGCATCACCTGCGGTCAGTTCATATTTCTGATTATGAATCTCCAGTGTTCCCCTGCCACTCCTGATAATATGCAATACGTAAGTCGTACGCATATTCGGACCATATCTGTGGCCGGGTTCACAATATTCCCAGCCACAGTAGATCAGACACAGGTCTGCCGAATCCTTTTGCAGATCTTCCAGAGCACGGAATCTGGCAGAATTGGTATAGCCTGATACATGTTTCATTTTTATCAATCCACTTTCTTAATTGTATACAGTAAGGAAGCAAAATCTCCACCCTTTTTATTCAGCTCCTGTCTGTCGACCGGGATACCTGCACGCATCAGTTCATCCCCGTATGCTTCATATGTTTTTACCTGATTTCCTTCTGTATCGTAACCGTAGCGTTTTGCCAGTTCTGTGTCGAAAGAAGAGGACGGGGTCAGATCACAGCTTACCTGATATTTTGCATCCGGATCCAGACCTTCCAGTTTCAGGCGCAGCCAGGATGCATTGACTTTGTTCAGTCTCTGGTACAGTGCCGCCACTGCCTGTGTCTTATCCTGAGAAACAACCATCCATGCCGTCTCATTTCCTTCAAACGGATTCAACAGACGGTAGAAATCGCCGTCTACCTGGATCAGTTCCCGGTATTCTTTCATAAATGCAATTTGTTTTTTAACACTTGCCATCTCCGCATCACTGAGCAGATTCAGATCCAATTCATAACCGAAAGTTCCAAAGTAAGCGACATTCGCTCTTGTCTCGATCGGTGTCGTACGGTATAACTGATGGTTCGGTACCGCAGATACATGAGATCCCATGCTGACGATCGGATATACATAAGAAGTACCGTACTGGATCTTGGTTCTCTCACTGGCATCGGTATCATCACTGGTCCATGTCTGTGGTGCAAAATACAGCATGGCAGGATCAAATCTTGCGCCACCGCTTGCACAAGACTCAAACAGGATCTCCGGGAATTCTGTGGTCAGTCTGGTATACAGATCATACACACCTAAAATATATTTGTGCATCACTTTACCCTGCTGGGACGGTTCGGTTCCTTTACTGTAAGGTTCCGTCATATAACGATTCATATCCCATTTAATATAGGAAATCGAGGATTCACGGATCACTTTTGCAACCATCTCATAAATATAGTCAACCACTTCTTTTTTCGAAAAATCCAGAACAAACTGATGTCTTGCATGCGACTCAAAACGTTCCGGTGCACTGATGATCCAGTCCGGATGTGCACGGTAAAGATCACTGTCTTTGTTGACCATCTCCAGTTCTACCCACAGACCAAATTTCAGTCCCAGTTCTTCTACTTTTCTGGACAGACCACTGATGCCGGATGGCAGTTTTTCCAGATTGACATACCAGTCACCCAGTCCACGGTAGTCATCGTTTCTCGCACCAAACCAGCCGTCATCCAGAACAAAGAGTTCCACACCTGCTTCTTTCGCTTTTTTCGCAATATTCAGGATTTTTTCTTCATTAAAATCAAAATAAGTTGCTTCCCAGTTGTTTAACAGGATCGGGCGTGCCTGATCTCTCCAGGTTCCGTGCATCAGACGTTTCCGGTAGATTCTGTGATATGTCTGACTCATCTTATTCAGACCCTGATCGCTGTAAACCATAACTACTTCCGGTGTCTGGAAGGATTCTCCCTGTGTCAGTTCCCAGCTGAAGTCTTCCGGGTTGATTCCCATCATCACACGGGTCATATCAAAAGTGGAGACTTCTACCTGTCCCAGATGGTTGCCGCTGTATACCAGGCTGAACCCATATACTTCGCCCTGATTTTCCGTGGTATGCGGACGTTTCAGTGCCAGGAAGGGATTATGCTCTGCACCACAGCAGGTTCCGTTCAAACTCTGGATACTCTGGATACCCATCTCCAGTTTTCTGTTTTTCACATACCGTTCTCTTGACCATCCACCGGAAAGCTGTACCATCTCATAATCCATGTCGTTGAATTCCACACTGGCACTCATGATCTTATCCAGAACGATCTTTTCGCTTCCATTGTGAGAAACCTTTGCATTTCTTGTGATCACCGGATACTCTTCATAAATGGTATAAGACAGAATCAGATCGGTATCCATCACTGCATCATGAAGTGTTATTTCCAGTGTCTGTGCCTCATCCCCGCTTTCTACATAGGTGGCTGGAAGCGGAAGAATATTTTTCTTTCCGTTGTAAATCTCATGAAATGCATAAGTAAAATTCACGATCCTGCTTCCGTTCTCCTGTGCGATCGTCAGTGCCGGGCTTCTGTAATCACCGGTTCCATAAGTCGGGAATTCCTGTTTTGTATACTGCATGGAAAGGATACCCGGTTCCGGAACATTGATGGACATCTGGGAACGCATACACTCTTCATGAAGGTAGGTAAAATCTTCCCGGTCATGAATTCTCTTTCCATAATATAACTGCTCTAACTGTTCGTTTTCCATGATACGGATGATATAACTTACTTCAGCGTTATACAGATGAAAACATCTGCTCTCTTTGTGGAATACAATTGCCATTTTCTTCTCGTCTCCTTTCAAAATAAGCCGACGCACATACCTGTCACGCCGGCTTTGTCTCGACTTATATTTATTATAACTTACCACCGCTGGTTGCGATACCCTCGATAAACTGTTTCTGGAAAATCATATATAAAATGATCATCGGGATACATGCGATCAGAGATGCCGCCATCAATTCCGGGAATTTGGAACTGTACTGTCCCTGCATCTTCGCCAGTGCGGAAGAAAGAACCAGCATATCTTTATCTGTATTTACGATCATCGGCCACATCAGATCCTTGAATGCGAACACTGCGGTAAAGATACCCAGTGCAACCATACTGGATCTTGTCAGCGGAGCCATGATATACAGAAACGTCTGTCCGATATTACAGCCATCCAGACGTGCTGCTTCTTCCAGATCATTCGGCAGTCCCATATACCCCTGTCTGAGCAGGAAAGTACCGAACGCCGTTACCATACCAGGGAATACCAGAGCAAAAATGGTGTTCAACATCCCCATCTTGCTTACCATCAGATACTGCGGTGTGATGAAGATCTGTCCAGGAACCATCATCTGCAGCAGTACCAGTGAAAAGCAGAAATCTCTTCCTTTAAAATGCAGTCGTCCGAAAGCATAGCCTGCCATAGTTGCTGTCAGAACTGCACAGAGTACACGGAAGAAAATCATCAGCAGTGTGTTTTTATACAGTAATAAGAAGTTCATATTGCTGATAACCTCTTTAAACGCATCCGTTCTCCACTCTCTCGGAAAGATAACGAACGGATTCACGCTGGTTGCCTCTGTTACTGTCTTAAACGCTGTTAAAATCATCCATAAAAACGGAACTAACATCGTAATCGATACAAGGATCATAATGACCTGAATCAGGACATTGATCGCTGTCTGTTTTGTTTTCATGCTGTCCATACTGCTTCCTCCCTCCTAATTGTAGAATACCCATTTTTTCTGAGCTACCATCTGGATTGCTGTAATGATCAGGGTAATGATCAGCAGCAGGATAACAATTGTGGAACCATATCCTACGTTCTTATTGGTAAAACTGTACTTATAGAACAGGAATACCAGAGACTGGGTTTTTTCCAGTGCCGGATTGGATTTTTCCATTACCATGTAGATCAGATCGAATACCTGCAGGGATCCGATGATACGTGTGATCATAACAAAGAAGATGGTCGGGGATAACAGTGGGATAGTAATGTTAAAGAAACATTTGATCCCGGTAGCACCGTCAATTTCTGCTGCCTCGTAGTAATCATGAGGGATTTCCTGAAGACCGGCGATAAACAGTACCATGTTATAACCTATAATAGACCAGATACCGATGACTGCGATAGAGAATACAGCAATCTTCGGATTAGAGATCCATTTTACATTTACGTGGAACAGATTGTTGATCAGACCAAAATCCGAGTTAAAGAGCCATCTCCATACCATAGCTACCGCTGCCGGAGCTGCAACCATAGGAAGGAAGATAATAGTACGATAGGCGCTTCTTCCTCTCATCTTTCTGTTCAGCAGAACTGCCAGAACCAGGGCGATACAGATGGAGAAAGGTACTTCTACAATCGCATATTTAAATGTGTTGATCAGTGCCTGCCAGATTTCCTGGCTTCCGAATACTTTCTGGTAGTTTTCAAAACCGATGAAGATATTTCCTTTACCGAAATCACCGGTCTTAAAAAAGCTCTGATAAATTGTCTGGAAAATCGGGATAATATTTAATACAACCAGACCGATCACGGTTGGAAGAATAAACAGCCAGCCCCATAAAAATTCGCTTCGCTGTCTTCCGGTTGTTTTCACTTTCGCTTTACCTGCCAAACCACTCACTCCTTTTTCAAACACAGGCAGATTCTTTCGAACCTGCCTGCTCTTTGGTTACTGCTTAATTTTTCCAGTTACTGTCGAATTACTGCTCGTCTGCCAGGCATTCGTTCATCTGATCTGCCATTGCTTTACAAGCTTCTTCCATGGTTTTGTCACCACTGAATACGTCTTTCATGATTTCACTGTCTTCATTTTCCCATGTTACTGTAGTTCTGGAGTATGGTCTGATTACCATGTCATCCATCATGTTCAGATAAGCCTGCAGGTTGAAGTCTGCGGATTTTGCCCATGCATCAGATGTTCCTGTATATGCGGACATTGTTACTCCAAGTTCTGCCTGTTTTTCCTGAGCTTCTTTGGATCCCAGGTATTCGATCAGCTGCCAAGCTTCATCCGGATGTTCGGTTGTTGCAGATGCCGCCCAACCAAGTCCGTTATAGATAGATGCTCTTCTTCCTGTTGTTGCGCTCTTCGGAAGTTCTACGCAGTCACAGTTTGCGGCTGTGTATTCGTTGTCACGGTATGCAGCCAGCATCCAAGAACCCTGTGTGATCATGGCAACTTTACCGGATTCGAACAGAACGTCGTTACCGTTCTCAGACATGGTTTCCAGAGAAGGCATTACACCGTCATTGATCCATCCTTCCATGGTCTGCATTGCTTCAATGGTTTTCGGATCGTCCCATCCGGACTGTGTCTTGTCATCATTGATGATGTATCCGCCGTTATCGTAAACCATGTTATAATAACCATCCTGGTTGCTTCCATTTCCCATCGCAAGACCATACTGACTTCCGTCATCTTTTGTCAGTTTCTTTGCTGCTTCTGTTACATCATCCCAGGTCCAGTCTGCGGTAGGATACTCCAGTCCGGCTTCATCAAACAGTGTTTTGTTGTACCACAGTGCGATGGTATCTACATCTTTCGGCACTGCATAGTATTTATCATCGTATGTATACAGTCCCCAGATATCTTCCGGATAATTTGCCGGATCGATCTCACTGCTGTCTGCGATTTTATCTGTCAGATCCAACAGCATATCATTGGACATGTATCTTTCACTTTCATTAGAGTGCATCCAGAATACATCCGGTAAAGATCCGCCCTGTGCGCCGGATTCCAGCAGTGTCCAGTACTCGTCCCATTTAACAACAGATACTTTTGTTTTGATACCGGTCTTCTCGGTAAAGTCATTCATGATCTGTGTCAGACCAGGTTCCTGGTTGGAATCCCAGATGGTTACGGACAGTGTAACATCTGAGCTGTCAGAGCTGTCTGTGGAATCTGTGGATTCTGCATCGGATGATGAACTGTCGGATGAGCTGCTTGAGCTTCCGCCACCGCATGCTGCCATGGACAGCGCCATTGTACCTGCCAGTAAGAGTGCCATTGCTTTTCTAAATTTCATATGTTTTTCCTCCTTATGATGAGATCTTATCAGGAATCTGTTCCTTCGTTTCATTTCCCTGATCGTTGAGGTTATTATACGCAAATATGTCAAAATGATAAATGGGTATATGTTTTAAAAATATGGCTAAATGTTATGTTTTTGTGTATTCTCTATATTTTTTATTGTTATTTTATCTATTTCGTATATATTTTTTATACATCTGCATCATTTTCCCACTATTCTTCCGTTCTTTTATCTATATCTTTCCGATTTCTTATGATGTAATGCATTGCATTTTTGCAGAAATACCTGGCATTTTTCCATATTTCCCGAATGTTTTCTCTTTTTTCACCAATTTCCACTTGCTCATATGTATACATTGAACAATATAGATTTTTGTATTCCAGAAATGTTTTGCATTTTGCCATCTCCGGTGCTAGAATGAGTTATCGTGCAGTTTTTCCTGCACTCGCATTTTTATCAAAGGAGGCATTTTGATATGAATTTTTTTAATGAAAACAACATTATCTTTGTAGCACTGAATAAAATCGGCGACATCATTCTCGCTAATCTTCTGTTTATCCTCTGCAGCATCCCGTTAGTTACCATCGGTCCTTCACTGACAGCACTCTACCATTGTATGCTGCGCACGGTTAAGGGGAACAACAACGGAACCGTCAAGACATTTTTCCGGGCATTTCGTCAGTCATTCCGGCAGTCTCTGATCGTCTGGCTGGGTCTGGTAGTGGTCGGACTGCTGCTGTTTCTCGACACCCGCTTTCTTTTACAGACAGGTTCTGATACAGGTAAGATTTTTTATTATCTCTCCGGGATCGTACTGGCACTTGTCGTAATCCTGGCGCTCTACATCTTTCCTGTGATCGCAGCTTTTGCAAATACACTGAGAAATCTTTTAAAGAATGCTTTCTTATTTGCCTTCATGCATTTTCCTTCCACACTTACCATCGCTGTGATCTCCATTCTGCCGATGTATATGACCTATCGTGATCTGAAACTGCTGCCTCTGTATGCATGCTGCTGGTTTTTCTTTGGTTTTGGACTGACCGCTTATATCAATTCATTTTTCTTCTATCGGATGTTCAGACCTTATCTTGAGACGTCGGAAAATGAAGAAGCAATTTCTGTAATCGATGATGAACATCCTCAATAATCAAATATAATCCCTTTGAAACGCAGAAACGTTTCCCTGAATCGGTGATTACTATATACTGCAACGAAAAAGGCGGCGCAGAGATGTCTTCCCATACTCTGTGCCACCTTTTTTCATTTTCTCCAAATATCTCCCCGTTCTTTCACACTCCAAGAATCTTCCTCAACTCATTGTGCGGCCGTTCCGGATTCTTCTGATAAATATCCACATAATTCCAGTCGCTGCTTCTGTCACAAAACGCCGGGTAAATAAACCCGCACTCCGGCTGTCCCGGTTCATAGTCGCCGCTGACCGGGGCGAAGATGCAGATCAGATATTCGTAGACTTCTTCTGACTCTCCCACCCGCTCATGATCTGCCGCTTTCACCGGGATATCGTAGCGGTCATGGAACATATACACGGCATAATCTCCGCAGGAACGATACTCTTCCCCTGCAATCTCATAAAAGGTATCCATCAGTGCATCATTTTTCAGTCCGCTGTTTCTGATCCCGTTTAACAGCTGCCATATCGTTCCGGCTGTCATCTGTTCTTTCGGAAACCGGTACCGTTTCAGGTTTACATTGGTTTCCGAAAACGGAACTGTTTTTGCCAGTGCCAGATTTTTCTCCTTATCTGCCGGAGACAATTTCAGAAAATTAGTATTAAAGGTTCCGTCCACATACCCTTCCCGATCCATGTAAGCTCCCGCGATCCGTGTCATCGAGGATCGTTTTACTGTCATCCGCCGGGTCAGTTCCAGCATATCTTCTCTGTTAATCCGCATAATTTTCTCTCCGTCTGCTTCTTATTTCGTGATTTTATCACTCCATAATTTCGCCGTTCGTCAAGAGTGAGCAAGCTCCCTCTGACTCTCTCGCGCTCATTATATCATGATTCGCACCTTCGGTGCTTGACGCTGCTTTCGCAGCTATCATGATCCACATTCGCCGCTCCCGATGAACAAACTTCGTTTGTTCCCGCTCGCTAATACTCATTATTTCATGATTCGCACCTTCGGTGCTTGACGCTGCTTCGCAGCTATCATGACCGCCATTCGCCGCTCCCCATAACCGTGCAAGCACGCTTCTGGCTCGCTAACGCTCATTATATCATATACAGCATCACCATCAGTGGCATCGTTACGATGCACACCAGGGTGGTAAATACATTGATCGAGCTTGCATACGCAGCATCTCTTTTGTAAAGCTGAGCCATCTGTGTGATCGTTACCGCCGTCGGCGCAATTACTGCCAGCAGGCTGATCAACAGGATCGTTTTTGCATTCTCCATCGGGA
>ERZ506427.996-NODE-996-length-11994-cov-5.010889_pt1 | contig 11994 bp, 10 predicted proteins | sample MGYA00513666_ERZ506427 | MGnify/ENA metagenome assembly ERZ506427
CTCCAGAACAGCCGGCGGTATACCGGCACCCTTTTGCAGTCCTCCAGAGTGATCTCCCGGCAGCTTTGCAGTGTTTCCAGAAAATCAGCTTTTACCTGCTTCATAGCTTTGGTGCGGTACATCCATACGCCGCACTCAAAATGAAGGTACAGGCTGCGAAAATCAAAATTAATGGTTCCCACCGTGGCGACCTGGTCGTCGCACACTACGGTTTTGGAATGGATAAAGCCCGGAGTGTACTCATAGATTCTGATTCCCGCCTCGACCAGCTCCTGGTAGCCGGAGCGGGTAGTCATATGCACTAAGGCTTTATCCGGAACAAACGGCGTGATAAATCTCACATCAACGCCCCGCTTCGCCGCGACGCATAAGGCATATCGGAGCTCGCTGTCCATAATCAGGTAAGGGGTGGTAATATACAAATAGTCCTTCGCGCCGTAGATCAGATTTAAATACACGTTTTCCCCCACCCGCTGGTTGTCCATCGGGCTGTCGCCGTATGGCTGGACAAGCCCATCTGAATCAAACTCCTGGGGATGGTAATAGCTGGGGCGGTATTGGTCAAATTCCGAACGGGGCAGGGCGCACAGAGCCGCGGGGTCGTCGCAGTACCACATCTGCAAAAACAGCATGGTAAAGCTCCAGACGCCTTCTCCCTTGACCAAAATAGAGCTGTCCTTCCAATGGCCGTATTTCACATAGGCGTTAATATATTCATCCGCCAGATTAATTCCCCCGGTAAACGCCGTGTGTCCGTCGATCACGGCGATTTTTCGGTGATCCCGGTTATTGTAAACAGTGGAAAGCACTGGAACAAAGGGATTGAACACCTTGCATTGAATTCCCTTTTTCCTCAGCTCTCTCTCATAATCCGCCGGCAAGGTGGTCAGGCAGCCCATGCCGTCGAAAAGAAGCCGCACGTCTACCCCTTTTTTCACCTTTTCTTCCAGGATCTCCAGAACGCTGTTCCACATGATTCCTTCCTGGATGATAAAATACTCTAAAAAGATATAGTGCCGCGCCTTGCTTAATTCATCCTTCAGGCGGGCGAATTTAATTTCTCCGGTGCTCAGGTATTCTGTGGTGGTATTATCATACACCGGATAGCCCGCATCCTGAAAAAGATAATTCGCTTGGCTTTGCGCGCCGTGATTTTCCTTCCTCAGCCGTTCCATAGTTTCCGGATTTTGCTCCAGCAAAGGCTGAGTCGCTTCTAAAATCGCCAGCATTCGGAGTCTCAAATGCTTAATGGAGGCCTGAAGGCGGTAAAGGATATAAAACAATCCTCCAAACAAGGGGAAAATCAGGATAGGAATTACCCACGCCAGCTTATATTCCGGATTTCCCGGACGATTGAAAATATAAACGGCCACAGCGATACTGACGATGCGCAGAACCGTATTGATATAGATAAAGTAATCCGATAAAACGTAAAGGCCGACGATCGGAAAAGCGGCTTGAAATGCCAAAAGAAGAGCCACCGTCACCACGCGCCGGCTGAACAGCCTGCTGGGATGCTGCCGTCTATGCCGTTTGGCCACTTCCTTTTGCCCGGCTAACCGGTCCATTTATGGTTCTTCCCCTTCCTGCGGCTTTCGCACTTCCGTTTCCCCGTGATCTTCAATTCGATCTTCCGGATCGTCTCCCTGAGGCACTGCCGCTTCTCCCTCTGATTTTTCCGCGGAAGCCGCCTGCCCTATCTGCTTTTCCGGAAGGCTCTCCCGGTACGGCGGAGGCTGTTCTCCTTCCGGCCCTGCCGCAGCAGGTCCCTCCGCCGCGACTACAGTTCCTTTCTTCTGAAGCCGCTTATTCACGAACTCGCTTAGCAGCAGGTAGAGAACCGCCAGAATCGGCACGCCCAGCACCATGCCGGCTACGCCGCCCAGACCGCCGCCCAGGGTCACTCCCGCCAGCACCCAGATTCCAGATATCCCCAGAGAATCCCCGACGATCAGCGGACAGATAATGTTTCCGTCCACCTGTTGCAGCACGATAATGAAAATAATGAACCAAAGCCCTTTCATCGGGTCTACCATCAACAAAATCAGCGCACTGGGAACCCCTCCCAGAAACGGCCCGAACACCGGGATAATATTGGTAACGCCCACCACTACGCTGATCAGCAGCGCATAAGGCATTTGTAGGATCGACATGCCGATAAAGCAAAGCACCAGAACGATGAGGGAATCGTAAATCCTGCCCAGGAGATACCGGACAAAAATCCGGTTGGAAACAGCGCCTACCTCCAGAACCTTGTCGGAGATCTTGACGGGCAGAACCGCCACCACCAGCTTTTTCACCTGTCGGATTAAGGTCTCCTTACTGTACAGCATATAAACGGACACCACCAGTCCGATCACCCAGTTGATCACGCCGGTCGTAAAATCCATGGTAAAGTCGATCAGCTTTGGGGCTACCTGGCCGGCGATATTGGTAATCTGAGTCCCCAGCTGATTCCAAAAAAGATCTATCTGCTTTTGAAAGCCAGCGTTTAACCCCATACCGGCAATAAAATCGGTCACCGCTTTTTCGGCGGATTCCGCATATCCGCCGATATTCTTGCCGAGTTGAGAAATACTGACCACCAATTGCGGGATAACAATCCACACCATAGCGGTTACGCACAGGAATACCAACAGATAGGAAACCGTCACAGATAGGGCCCGCACCTGCCTAATATATTTTCCATTCTTCTTTTCCCCTAACCGGCGGAAAACCTTTTGCCGGAAAAACTCATAGAGCCCGTTTACCAAAAACGCCAGCACAAGCCCATAGATAAACGGTGCCAGCAAGCCGGAAACGTTGGAGAACATCCCGGAAAAGAAATCCCATTTGATGATAACCATAGTCAATAGGATACCATAGGTGATTAGGATGATCCCCTTTTTTAAATCCAAATGCTTCAAAGACAGCGCCCCTTTGCGTCGTTAGCTTTTGTTCTTCTTTATCATAAACGATTTCTCAGGGATTTTCAAGGAATTGCCAAAGAATCTAGGTTAATTGTAAAATTTGCACTTGCGCCCGTAAAAAAACGATGCTATAATAAATTTTAAAATTTTTGTTGGAAATTTGCCAGTGCCTATTCCATCGCTTCCTCGAAAATTCACTGAAAAAGTCCATGCTCAAGCAGCGAAAAAACAGCTTTCTTAGTTTGGGAATTTTGTGTATAACCATAATTGAATCTTTAGGGACGATATGCTATCATAAAGAAAAGTGGTATTTTATCATTTAACTCGTTAAAGTGCTTTGAGGAGTTTATACTGGAAAATAAAATTCCCCGGAGCGGTGCTTTTAGGTTTGATTTCCATATATTTTCATTTCTATATTATTGTATAGACAAAACATTCTAAAAATTCATTGCGAAATTAAAAGAAAGGGGGCCTGATTTCATGGTGAACGGAGCTCAGATCATGGTGAAATGCTTGGAAAAGGAGGGCGTAAAGGTCGTTTTCGGCTATCCTGGCGCCGCCATCTGCCCGTTTTACGACGAGCTATACCAGTCTGAAATTCATCATATTCTGGTCCGGCAGGAGCAGAATGCCGGACATGCCGCCAGCGGCTATGCCCGTGCCAGTGGAAAGCCCGGCGTCTGCATCGCCACCTCCGGCCCCGGCGCCACCAACTTAATCACCGGCCTGGCCACCGCTTATATGGACAGTATCCCCATCATCGCCATCACCGGCCAGGTGCGGAGCGATCTTTTAGGCCGGGATGTGTTCCAGGAGGTGGACATCACCGGCGCCTGCGAGCCTTTTACCAAACATTCTTACCTGGTGAAAAACACGGCGGACCTGCCCCGGGTTTTCAAGGAGGCGTTTCACATCGCCGCTACCGGGCGTCCCGGTCCGGTATTGATCGATATTCCCATCGATATTCAGCAAAACGAAACCAGCGAGTTTCACTATCCGGAAAAGGCTGAGATCATCGGCTACAAGCCCCGTTCCAGCGGACATCCCCTGCAGATCAAGCGGGCGGCGGCGGCCCTAAAGGAAAGCAAGCGGCCCCTGATCTGTTCGGGCGGCGGCGTTCTTTCCTCTGGAACCAAGCTGAAGCTGCTGGCCTTTGCGGAAAAAACCGGTATCCCCGTGGTTTCCACCATGATGGGAATCGGCGTAATGCCCTCGGAGCATCCTCTGTATCTCGGGATGCTGGGCTCTCACGGAAAGGCCTGCGCCAATAAAGCGATCCATCAGGCCGACTGCATTATCCTGTGCGGCGCCCGCGTAGGCGACCGGGCGGTAGCGTCCCCGGATCAGATCGCGGAAAAAGCCACTATTATCCATATTGATATCGACCCGGCGGAAATCGGGAAAAACATGAAGGCCCATATTCCAATTGTAGGGGATATGAATAAGGTCTTTACCAGCCTGTCGGAGCAGACAGATTACCATGTTTCCAGGGAATGGGCCAGCATTGTGGATGACCTGAAGCACGAGCCAAGGCGGGTTCCTCCTACCTTTGAAGGCTATGTGGAGCCCCGAACCTTTATCCGCAGCTTTTCCGCCACTATGCCGTCCAAGGCGATTTTGGCGGCTGACGTTGGGCAAAACCAAATCTGGTGCGCCAATAACTTTGAGATTCGGGACGGCCGTTTCCTTACCACCGGCGGCCTGGGCACGATGGGCTACTCTATTCCCGCTGCTTTGGGCGCTAAGCTCGCCCGGCCTAACCGCGAGGTAGTGGCTATCTGCGGCGACGGCGCTTTCCAAATGAGCATGTGCGAGCTGGGCACCATCGCCCAGAATCACATCGGAGTGAAAATCATCATTATGCGCAACACCCGCTTAGGCATGGTCCGTGAGCTTCAGGACAACCTGTACGGCCACCGTCACGCCGCCACGATTCTCGATGAAACCATGGATTTTCTCAAAATCGCGGAGGCTTACGGCATCCCCCACGCTATGGCTTCTTCCAACGAGGAAGCGCTGAAGCAGGCCGAAATCATGATGAGCACTCCCGGCCCCTACTTACTGGTATGCAACGTCCATCCCGATACCCCGTCACGATAAGGAGGCGCCGATTATGAAGTATACAATTTCCGTTCTGGTCGAAAACCATCCCGGCGTCCTTTCTAAGGTATCCGGCTTATTTTCCCGCCGCGGATTTAACATCGACAGCCTGGCGGTCGGCGTCACCGAGGATTCTACCATCTCCCGCATGACGATTGTAGTGAACGGCGATGAATACATTGTGGAACAGGTAGAAAAGCAGCTGAACAAGGTGATTCCCGTCATCAAGGTAAAAACCCTGAACCCGGAGGAGCTGATCAGCCGGGAGCTTTCTCTGATTAAGGTGGGCTGTACCTCAAAGCAGCGGCCTGATTTGATGAAGATTGCCGAGCTGATGCAGGCAAATATTGTGGATGTGACCCCAAACAGCATGACCTTTCAGTTCGCTGACACCGGTGAGCGCACTGAGACCCTGATCAGTCTTATTAAGCCCTATGGTATCCGTGAGATCGTCCGCACCGGGACGGTGGCCATCGAAAAAGGCGCCGCCACTGTGCGCAAGACCACGGTTTAACAGATATCATTCAAAATTTGTACCGCGAAAAGCGGTCAGGAGGTAATTTTTATGCCAAAAATTTACTACCAACCCGATTGTGACATCAATGTGCTGAAGGATAAAACCGTTGCCATTATCGGCTACGGCAGCCAGGGCCATGCTCATGCTCTGAATCTGCATGACAGCGGCGTCAAGGTAATCGTCGGCCTGTACGAGGGCAGCAAGAGCAAGGAAAGAGCCGAAAAGGCCGGCTTAACCGTCATGACGGTTCCAGAGGCTGTTAAGGCCGCCGACATCGTTATGATCCTGATTCCCGACGAACGCCAGGCCGATATGTACAAAAGGGATATCGCCCCTTACATGACCGAGGGCAAGGCTTTGGCCTTCGCTCATGGTTTCAATATCCACTTTGGCCAAATCGTCCCCGCGAAAAACATCGACGTGTTTATGATCGCTCCCAAGGCTCCGGGGCACACCGTCCGCAGCGAATATATGGAGGGCAAGGGAACGCCGGCTTTGGTCGCTGTGTACCAGGATTACACCGGCCACTGCCTTGACGTCGCCCTGGCTTACGGCGCAGGCATCGGCGCCGCCAGAGCCGCCGTTATGGAAACCACCTTTAAAATTGAAACCGAAACCGACCTGTTCGGCGAACAGGCCGTACTGTGCGGCGGTGTTACCGCTTTGATGCAGGCCGGCTTTGAAACCCTGGTGGAAGCGGGCTATGCTCCGGAAAATGCTTATTTCGAGTGCATCCATGAGATGAAGCTGATTGTAGACCTGATCTACGCCGGCGGATTCAAGATGATGCGTTATTCCATTTCCGATACCGCTGAGTTCGGCGATTACGAGACCGGCAAGCGGATTATCACCGAGGATACCAAGAAGGAAATGAAGAAGATTCTGGAAGAAATCCAGGATGGCACCTTTGCCTCCAAGTGGATCGCGGAAAACAAAAACGGCCGTTCCCACTTCAACGCCTGCCGCCGTATCAAGGCTTCTCATCAATTGGAAGAGGTCGGCGCGGAGCTGCGTAAAATGTACGCCTGGAACGACGACAAATACAAGGATTAATAATATCCCGATGAAAAAGTGAAAAAAAGGCCGGGCTGCTGCGTCCGGCCTTTTCCTTTTCCTAATTACCATTTGCTTTCGGGGAGCAGTCTCCAGACGGAGCGCTCAAAAGCGCAGAACCCTTTCGAAGCACCCGATTTCTCCCTTGCACAGCCTTTTTTGCTGTCCTGTCCAATCGTCTCCTTCACATTTCCTATCTTCCTCCTTATTTTTCCGCCCGGTCTCATCTGCTCTCATCTGCCTGAATTGATCCTCCCTGCGTTTTTCAATTGCCCTTACCGCCGCCATTACAGCCATGCCGCTGATAAATCATCGATTCCCTCTCTTGAATTTAAACAAATATTTGGTATAATGATAGTGTATATGTGAAGGGAGGCGCTTCATGTCTCTTCTCCTCAAGCTCTCATTGGTGATTTATGCCGTTTTGGTAACGATATATTGTTTTCAGAAAAAATTCCGGTCACAAAGATGGCTTCGTATCTTTTCTAAAATGCTCTGTTCCGTCGGATTCCTGCTTGTAGCGGCGGCTTGCGGTCTGGAATCAGGATTCCGGAAAGAACCACTCTGGAGCTGGGGGATCTTTGCCGCTCTGGCGTTCTCCGCTCTGGGTGATCTTTTTCTTGTTCTGCAAAAAGGAGAAGCCGGCAGAAAGAAATTTGATCCTTTTACCCTGGGGGGCATTTCCTTCTTTTCAGCCCACGTATTGTTCTCAGCTGTTTTTGTGTATTATCGAGGATTTCATTGGGGCACGGTAATCGCGGCCCTGGGACTGGCCGGAATCCAGCTGGGAATGCTGGCCCGGGTGAAACGCCGCCTTGATTTGTTCAGCATTTTTTCACTGATTTATCTGGCAGCCCTAGGCTTTATGGCCGCCAACGGCTTCTTGTTTTTTACCGGCATTACTCTGGAAGCTTCTTCGCCCTATTTTCTTTGCGCCGCCGTTGGCGCGGTTTTATTTCTCATTTCCGACCTGCTTTTATGCTATAAGCTTTTCCTCAACGGTAAGGCGGAATGGGCTGAAATAGGCAATACCATTGCCTATTTCGGAGGCCAGGCGCTTTTTGCGCTGACCCTCCTTTATGTTTAGGCACTCATTAGGAAAGTGTTTTCAGGCCGTTTAACAGCGGCGTAGCTTTCTTTTGCCGGAACCATTTCTGGAAACAAACGATCTTATATGCATGGATGCATGGACTTTCCGTTTTTTTGAATGATAAATCAGCAGGCAGGAGGGAACCCTATGCCCCAGGAGATTACGAAACCTACTCCCCTATTAAAAGAAGACGGCTCCACGGTTGTGGGCTGGGCCAGCAGCAACCTGCTGGATTATAACAAAATTGACTGTGCTGCGCCCCTGGCCCGGATCAAGGAATGGGACCGGTACACCGTGGTAAGCCCGGACTGCGCCGTTACCTTGAGTATCGCGGATTTAGGTAATCTCGGGTATATTTTCGCCTCTTTAACGGATTTTACGCAAAAGCCTTGCCGTACCTTCAGCCAGACCATCACCAGAGCCTACCCCAGAGGACGCATGAGTCTCCCCCTTTCCGCCAGATCAGGGGATACCACCTACACCAGCAAGCAGGTAGGGATGCGTTTTTCCCGTTCTGCAAAATCCCGCTTTCTAAACTGCGAATATGTAAACTTCTGTGAAGGAAAAACTCTTTATCTAAATCTTTCTCTGGATGAACCCGACCGATACGCCATCGCTTCCGCCGATGACTTTGGCGGCAAAAAGGGCTGCTTTTCTTATCGATACCAGGTAAGCTGTATGCCGGCTTCCGGCGTGATCCGTTACGGCGGCGCGGAATACTCTTTCCGGCCAGAATCCAGCTTTGGTACCTTGAGCTGGTGCCGCGGGGTATTTCCAACCAGGGCCGGGTTTACCAGCGCGACCCTGGTTGGCCAGGTCAAGCAGGTTCCTTTTGCGCTATTTGCCGGCGGCCCTCTGGAGAGCGCCTTGTATTATGGAGATCAATTTTATAAGCTGGACGAAATCAACGTTTTTCCCGAAGAAAATGGCTCTTGGCAGTTCCGGTTTCCCCAATCCGGCTCCCGGCTGGAAATGTCTGTCTTGCAAAAAAATGAGGTTCGTTCCAGCTTTTTGATGAACTTCTGCCGTCATGAACAGGTATTCGGCTCCTTCAGCGGCAAGCTTTCCGTTCCAGGGCAGAAGCTTTCCTTAGACCACATCTCTGGATTCACCGAACAATTTGAAAGCCGCTTATAACGCCTTTTGGGAAAGGAGCTTTTTATGTATCAGCAAATCCCCCCTCCCCCCTATCAGCCTTCCTCTTATCAACCGCCCTGCCCGCCGTATTCCTATCAGCAGCCTTATCCCCCCTATGGAGATCCGTCTGGAGCTCAGCCGCCCCATAGGGGCGGCCTTCGTGCCTGGGCTGTCGTACTCATTGCCCTCGGAACATTTTTCCTTGGTATCTTTACCGGTATCTTTTTATCCGCGTTCAGCATGGCAGCGTCGGAGATTTCCGATAATAGCTGGAGCCAATATGACGATCCATATAACTACGGCGCGGCCCATTCCTATGGGTTAAATGAAACAGCCGGGGTAAGCGGTACTCTTTACGATCTCTCTTTTTCCGCCTGCTCCTTTGACGCGGACGTCACGTTAACCTCTTATCTCAGAGGAGACCAGGCCGCCGATAAAATTTTAGAAATGGGCGGGGATCTAAGCGGCCTGCCCGATGGAATGGAATATGTGACAGCGACCTTTCAAATCAAGCTGCACAGCACCGATTCCTCTACCGCTGTCATGTTTAACCCCCAGTATTTCCGCTTTGACATTGTGGAATCCGGAGACGATGTAAGAATCGGTAATTATCCGGAAAACGGCGTTGAAGTGGAAAACGTATCGCTGAAGGCCGGTGAATCCGGCTCGGTCACTGCTTTCGCTGTGATCGACGAAGCCATAAGCGATCCTGACCTATATTTTTACACAAGCGACACTTATCTTACATTTACCCCTTGATATGAGGCAGAAAGGGTTCAATTTATGAAAAAAAAGGTAATGCTAGGTATGAGCGGCGGCGTGGATAGTTCCGTTGCCGCTCTTCTTTTATTGCAGCAAGGCTACGATGTTACCGGCGTAACCATGAAGCTGCGCCCGGATCAATATATGGCGGAGAGCCAAAGCGGAGGCTGCTGCTCCTTAGACGATATTGACGATGCGCGCCGGGTCGCGTACCGGCTGGGGATCGAGCATTTGGTGCTTAATTTCACGCAGGTATTTTCAGAAAAGGTGATCGACTATTTCGCGTCGGAATATTTAGCCGGCAGAACGCCTAATCCCTGCATCGCCTGCAACGCTCACGTCAAATTCGACGCCTTGCTTCGCAAGGCTTTGTCTTTGGAATATGACTACGTGGCCACTGGGCATTATGCGGTGATCACCCAGAACGATGAGGGACGCTGGCTTTTAAAGAAAGCTCCTTGCTCTAAGGATCAAAGCTATGTGCTCTATCATTTAACCCAGCATCAACTGGCTCATACGCTGATGCCTTTAGCCGGTATGGAAAAATCGGAAGCCAGAGAGCTTGCGCGCGAGGCCGGCCTTCCGGTAGCCCATAAGCCTGACAGCCAGGAAATCTGCTTTGTTCAGGATAACGACTACGCTTCCTTTATCCGCCGCTATACCGGCAAGGAACCGCCTCCGGGAAATTTTATCGACCAAGCGGGCAATGTGCTGGGCACGCATAAGGGAATCACCCATTACACGATTGGCCAGCGCAAGGGCCTGGGCATTTCTTTTGGAAAGCCCATGTTTGTCACAAAAATCGATCCGATTTCCAATACAGTTACTTTAGGGGAAAATGGGTCGCAATACGCTTCTTCGCTGATTGCCGGCAAGGTAAACCTTATCTCAGCAGATACTCTGGAGGCTCCCATTTCCGCTCAGGTAAAAGTTCGTTATCAGGCGCCTCCAGCGCCGGCGCGGCTTACTCCTTTGGACAACGGGAAAATCCGAGTGGACTTTCAGGAGCCGCAGCGTTCCGTTACGCCAGGACAAGCCGCAGTCTTTTACGACGGAGATCTGGTCCTTGGCGGCGGCATTATCGAAACGGTTTAATGCACGCCTTAAGGAGAATCCATAAAGGACGCCCATCATTCAGAAAATTTTTCATGTGTTTTTTATTTATAGAATAGCTGAACAGAGGCCAAGGATTCTTCCTTGGCCTCTGTTCACTTTCGTTCTCTTTTTTTCGCGCGCTGATGTCCCACAGTCTCTTTCATATGTAGAATAGAAGCGCGGCGGGTTCCCGCTTTCATGCCTGGAAACGCTTTCAGCAAACGCCTTTGCGCGCCGGAATTAAGCCCTTTGCTGATTGTCTCCATTCGTTCCTGGAGGCGCTCAACAGATGCGGCCTGCAGCTCCAAAACCGCTTCCCTGGTAGCGTTGACTTTACTTTCAAAGCTTTGCTGAAGCCGTTCCCGATTCTCCTCGCCCTTATTTTTTATCTCTTCCAGCACCTTTTCCAGTTCATCCAATTTACCGTTCATAGCCAGGATACTTCGCACTGTAATCACGCTGTCGGTAATAAAATAAAAGAGAAAAACAAAGGCGATGGCCGGCAATGCCCACTCAGGAATCCAAGCTTCCAGCTTCTCGACAAAAGGATTAATAAAGTGCAGCAAAAGTACGGATAAAATTCCAAACAGCAAAGAATTTCTCAAGCATACTCTGCCCTTAATATTAAACTTTCGTTTACTATAGTCCCACCAAGTGGTATGAAATAATTTTTCCAGCAAAAAACCTGTGATATATTCCAGGACGCTGGTCACGAGTACGCCAAACACAAAAAGCACCAATAGATTTTGAGTAAAGGGACGCAGAAGAAAAATGACCAGTAAGGCTCCTACCCCATACACAGGACAAAACGGGCCGTTTAAAAAGCCCCGGTTAATAAACCTTTTAGCTGGAATTGAGCAATAGGTTGACTCGCACGCCCATCCCAATAAGCTGTATAAGGCAAAGCTGATTACCAGCTTCGAGATGAAGACTGCATTTTCTGTCAGTACCACCATTTCCCACTCCCCTTTCCTATACCCGCGATAGTATAAGTGTACCCGCGGCGAAAGCCCTTGTCAAGTTTTGTCACTTTTTCTCCCATAAACTCCGCCTTGCTCCCATTCTGCCAATATGCTACAATATATCTCGTCAGGAGGTGTGCCGATTGCGAAAAAAATTCAAAAAACTCCTTGCCGGTATTTTGCTCTCCGTTTCTCTTTTCCTCTTTGCCAGCTGTTCCGCCACGTTGGAACCGAATTCTGAGAATCCCTTGCAAGGCCAATGGAAGGATACATACGGCCTCACAGAATACAGCTTTTTAGACGATCAAAATCTAATTCTTACAACCTACGGCTTTGTCGATTTTCCTGGAACCTATGTCTTAAACGAAA
>ERZ506427.997-NODE-997-length-11960-cov-4.043679_pt1 | contig 11960 bp, 12 predicted proteins | sample MGYA00513666_ERZ506427 | MGnify/ENA metagenome assembly ERZ506427
GAATCCCCGATGTCTCATTGATTTTTAAGAACACTATCATCTCGATAGTGTTTTTTTCATGCCCGGAAACCCGCATAAAATCAGGCTTTTCCGGGCTTTTGTATTTTTTTGTAAGTGTCTTCAAAAGTGTGTTTTTTCGGCTATTTACTGTTACACTTGTGTTACACTCCCTTTAGGCGAGTGCTTTTTCTACCTTTTCCCGCTTTTCTGCTTCGGTATTCCGGTCAAAACAGTAATTCTTTAGGGTTGTCCTCTCGTCCGAGTGTCCGACCAGTTCCCTCACCGTGTTGATATTGACATGAGCATCTAACAAGGCAGATATGTAGGTTTTTCTTACCTTATGGGAACTCTTTACCATCGTGCCATATTCCTTGCAGTACTTCCTGAAACGGTATGCAACTGCATACTGGGGAACTGGTTTTCCATCCATCGAAAAGATATATCCGGTACTGTCCGCTCCGACTTCTTTCTGTCTTGATCGGGCTGTCCTGATGATCTCTTTTGCCTTTTGGGTAAGAATCACCTGTCTGTCCCCGCAATCCGTCTTTGTATGCTCAATGACCTTTTTCGTGTCTTTGTTATACATACGCTGGACATGGATGTAATCCGGGCTTTCGATGTCCTCATACCGTACTGCACACAGTTCACCTATTCGCAAACCTGTCTGGAACAGGAATGGAATTGCCAGCGGTGCAAGATCATACATTGCTTTATGCGTGTGGTAGTCCTTCCATGCCAGCCTTGTTATTGCACATTCCTCTGCGGTCAGATAGACCTGCGTCGCATCCGGTTTCTTTTTGACTTTCCGAAACATACGCTTTCCGTCGATTTTTACATACTTAAAAGGATTCTCCAAGATGAGCTTTAAGTCTGCCGCATAGTCCAGAGCCTGTCGGATGATGACCGTACAGTTGTAATACTGCGTTTTCGTCATGGAATGCGTCTTTATGAGTTCATGTGCCCAGACATCCAGTGTCACCTTGTCCAGTTTCCGAAGTGGCTCTTTGATGATCTTCGTGCCTACATAGTAGGCTTTCCAGTCTGAATCTATCCGGCTCACATACGTTTCTGAATTGGTGTGCAGAGCCTTGTATTTCAGCCATGTGGGATAAAAAGTTTCCAATGTCACCTTGTCTTCATCATCGTACCATTCAAGTCCATAGTAGTCTGCAAGGGCTGTGTAGAGGTCTTGTTCTGAGGTCTTCACAATCATCCGCAGACCTGATTTACAACTTTTGTCTGGTACACGAGTTCGCCAGCGTTGATCTTTCTCATTTTGACGGATGGTGTACGGGTGCAAAGGTTTTAATTCATTTTTCAATTTTTCAAGCGTTTTCTTCTTCATGGCTTCTTTTATTTTTTCCATGTCGCTTGAATCCAGTATATCATTTTTCAGTGCCAGTTCAAGTACTTTTAAGTTTTCGTTGTCCATGATGTCTTATCATTTTTTCAACGCAAAAAAGGATATTTTTATCAATCTACGATACATCACTATACATCACAAGGCGTTGACAAAAATATCCTCCGTATTTAATTTAAAATATCAATTTACCTCTTGTTTATGCTTCGTAAAAAGTTTTTGCGTAGCAGAGGTTGAGGTTCTTCGTGATTTCCAGATCGTAGATCACGGTTCTGTTTTCTTCTTTCGTGGCGGTGACATTGATCCGCTCACCTTCCGGTGTGGAAAGTGTCACTTCTGTTGTCTCTTTTTTGCCTGTGTCCAGACTGCGGCAAAGATCTACTTTATCCTCGTTTTCTTTCGCCGCACTTGCCGCCTTGATGATGTTTCTCATACTCTGAGGGTATTTGTTGGCTTTAATATTTTCCTCAAATGCTGTTCTTAACCCCTCGATTTTTTTTGTATTTACCATAATATAAACCTCCTGTTTTTCTATTTTATCCATTATTCAGTTGTAAGTCATTGCGATACCATACATTCATTACATAACAACGCTATACTTCACCAGGCTGTACTTAACTATCTTTGCAACACCTTACCGTTACAGCACAATGCATTTTGATCATCTGAATTGATTATTCAGCAAACGGATTGTCTTTACTTTCTTCGATTGTCGCTATATGAAAGTCTTCTGATCTTGTCAAATATTTTTCAACAGAGTCATATTTTTTAATTTTTCCATCTTCTTCAAAAATCCAGACCTCCTTTATTCGCCTGAGAAATGCCGCCCATGTCTCTGGGTGCTCAGTCTGTACATTCACATACTGTTCTTCCAGCGGTTCATTGGATAAGAGATAGATCGTCTCTGCACACATAAATTTATTCGCATATCGTGCCGGGAGATCAATCGGATAGATGTCCAAAAACTGCAACATATCCGAGATCGGCAACTGACTTCGAAATTCTTCAAAGCACAGTATGGTCTGATATTTATACCTGTCAAATGGATGTAAATAATCCGAAACCTTGTAAACATTCTCATCTCCGTGGGTGTCCAGAACATATCTGGTTTTTCCAAGCCCTGTTTTTCCGAAAAAGTAAATGACTCTCAGATTTAATCTTCGGTGAGCTTTATAACGGTCTTCGATAACGGTCAGCCGTATGCGGTCGATCTTATCAAGGTTCATAATATAATCATTATTGATGGCTAAAATATCCGCGTTACTATATCCGGCACAAACCAGCTCGTACAGTTCCTGCAGAGCGACATTTTTTCCTCTCTGTTTTGGTCTCGTACCCCATTCCTCAAAAGTACCCGGTACGCTTGTTTCTGATTTTTCCGAATCCTTCCACTTTCCGGATTTCTGGATGTATTCAACATTACTCAGGACAGTGCCCCGTGCTACTTCAATATGAGCTGTCGGAAAATGTTTCTTGACCGTGCTCCAACGCACTCTTGATCGGAAGACTACATAGATGTGTGTATGCGGTGTTCCCGTTTCTGCGATTTCATCAGCAAGGCAGAAGTATACCAGTGTTGAAAAATTGAGAGTCAAAATCTCTTTGATTTTTGTATGGTCAAGCCCCTCAGTAAGCGGGTTGTTGATGGTAAGCTGATAAGCGTTTCGCTGAATGTTCAGTTTGTTTTCTATTGTATTTTCGATAGCAGAAATCTGGATTTCTTCTGCCTTCTTGTCTTCCACCAGTGGTGGGAAAATTTTTTCATTCTTCATTATAATGTCCTCACTTTTTTATTTGTTCGCTCTGTTTATTGGTAGCGAACAGTGTTTTTGTGTCTCAAAACCCTTGATTTTACTGGATTCTTTGACATTTTTTCTGTGTTTGTTCACCGGGCGGTAATACTAACCGCCCGGCGAACGGTCATTCCGTCCTCACCGTCTGCCCCCTGTTCCAGCCTTCAGCTGTCCCAGAGGACAGAGCGGCAAGTCCGGGCTGACAATCTAATCTTTTCCGAATCTCTTGATTAAGCACATCCGGGTTACTGATCCGTGGCACAACGATTTCCTGCACGCAGTCCTGTCCATCAATCAAGGCAAGAGCTTGCCCTGGCTTGTAACCGCTGGTCGGATTTTCTTCCAATTCACCGGAAAAACCGAGCATCCGAAACTGCTCAGCAGAACACCTTCCGAAAGAAAGCACGCACTGAAACTGTTCCCTTGAACCTGAATCAAAAAGGTGAGCGTCGGCACGCTGGACACAGATGAATACGCCCATATTCAGCCCACGGGAGACTGCAAGAAGTTCTCCGATCTTCGCCTGCAATTCTGCTTTCAGCTTCTTTGACTGCGTTTCCACATAGGTCAGGAGGCCGAACCATTCCTCCACAAACAGGGTGTAATGAGTCTCCAATTTCATTTTATTTTCTCTGATGAAAACAAAGAAGTCATAGAAATCCTGAATCATTGTGACTGCATCGCTACCAGAAGCATAAGACGATGAACCTTCAAATGATTCATATTCCTCTCCACCCTTGTAGTCGGCGATATATACAGCACTTTCTCCTGTTGTCAACAAGTTTCCTATGTACCAGCGGGCAGACAGGCTCTTACCTGAGCCGGACTTCCCAGCAATCAGAACAGAAGAAGTCTTTTTTGCCAGCTTGATATTTAATGGAATCTTGATACCCGTTTTCTGATAGTCCTCCAGCAAATACCCAAGCTTCATGACTAATCCTCATCATCAAAGATATGAAAAACTTCTTCCAGTGACTCCACTTCATCGGATGAAGTGGCATCAGTCAACAATGCCTGCATCTGCTCCTGTGAATCCAGATACTTAAATCCCAGACCCGATAACGGAATCGCAAACTGAATCCGGGTAGGAGCGGCGACAAGAACTTTTACAAAAACGTTCTGCTGTCGGGTGTCCTGATAATACGCTTTGACACAGTGCTCGATCAGTTTAAGAAGCTGTTCAGGTTCGACGGACTGATATTTTTCTTTCAATCCAACTGCTGTAAAGCTGATAAACATGCAATCGTTTGACTGTGAATAAGCTTCGAAAACTGGTACTTCCAAAAGCGCCTTACCGAATCGGTGCTTCAAGTCGTTCAAATCTCCATCTGTCAGGTACAAGCCCTGATTGATGATTCTCTCAGGTTTCGTATGTCCAGTTTCTTCCATCACCCACCAGAATAAAGCGGAACCGATTTTCTTCGCTCCGGTTATGCACCAAAGGTCAAAGCGATACATTCCATCGTCAACTGTCTTCAAATTTTCCAGACGATAAAAAATGTATCCGCCAATGAGCTGGATGCCAAAGGCTGAGCAAATACACATGATTATCGTTAAAATAACATCGTACATTTCAGTGTCGGGGAGCTAACGCTCCCCTTCCTCCTTTCTTATTAAAGATCAGGTTCAGTTGCAAGCTCGATAGATTTTGCTTTAAAGCTATCTTCGATTGAATTACTCCGCTCACTGTAGTAAGCAGTAATAGTTCCGCCAATGATCTTGACAAAAACTTTCTCACCGGCTTCCCTACGTTCAAGAAGTTCGTCCGGGTCAATCAATGGCTTAATATTTTCGACTTTGATTGCGATTCGCTCGAAAGAAAAGAGATCGACACAATCGTAAAAATATCCTTCTGTTTTATCGGTACGTACTCCTTCCTCGTAGACTGGAATTGCCCGTACGCTTACTAACATCATCGTTGTGTCGCTGACCTTTGAGCTATTTAAAATATCCAGCGGTCGCTGACAGATTGATGAATTAATCTTTATTCTGCTACTCATAGTAGACCTCCTATGATATAATAATATTGTTATTAAAGTTTCTGGGGCTTCATCCCCGCGAGTCGTTTTCTGCGCCAACAGAAAGCGGCTCGGTTTAAAGTAAATTTCCTGGGTGGTGATCTATATCGATTCAAGTGTTTCTCCCTTCTGGTTGGTGCTGTTTCTTTGTTACAAACATATTATGGCATAAAAAAAATACGGGCGATGGAAAGCACTTGGACAGAAATATAATTTAGTTAGGGAGTACAATTACATGACAGAAGATAAGATTTTTGAAATTTATTATCTGATTGAACAGAAAAAAGAAAGTGAATCACCTCTTGACCGCCAGTGTGGTGATGAACTTGAAAAATTATTAAAATTAGCATCCGTCGACTATCTTTATCAGATGATTAAAAAAAATCATCTTGATTCCGTACTGAGGACATACTTGCCACCATCTAAGCAATTATCCAAGGAAAATAAAGCAGATGATGCTTCATGGGAAGATAACAAATTAACAGTACGCGATAAATTGTATGTCGAATTTGCATGGGATGTGTTTTATAAATTTATGAAAAAAAATTATAACTACACACAAAAGAAAATACAGCGAATATTTTTTAGGGATATTACTGACGACTTATATGATAAAGAAAAGATTGAAGATATAAGTGTCAACAAAAGTTTAAACCCATATCACCCCTATTATTCAATTATAACTGATCTTCCAAAGAATGATTATTATGACTTTCTTACTGCTGTTGGAAAATGGACGTATTTCGATATATATGCAGACGATGATGACAATACTGATGATGACGATGATCGTCTGCCTAAATATCGTTTAGACAAACTACATCTTGAAAGTCTGCATTCTGCAATGAATGATTTCAGAGAATTGTATTATACAAACTCTTATACTAGACGTGAATGTCTCACCAATCTATTTACCGAGGATTTCTTGGATTTACTTCTTTATAATCTTCGACTTTCTATGAATGGTGATGAAAATGCAACTATCAATGTGATTTTCTGGACTGCTCATATAAGGAAATCTTTGACTTACAATATTAGTGCTTTCAAAAATAGAATAAAAACAGTTCGTATCTTACAGATACCTGTTCATGAGAATTTTGAATCTATAGAAAGATACATAAATAATGTAAAGATAATGGTAGATAACTATTTTGAATTAAAAAAGCACTTGGACGAGATTGTTGAGTCGATATAAAAAAATGCCCTTCTACTTATCTGGTAGAGGGGCATTATCTTTCTTTTTTATAAATAAGTATATCCTGTACTTTACAGTCAAGTATCTCACATAGGGCATTGATCGTGTGTGTCGATATATTCGAATTGCTTCGCATCCGGGAAAGCTGTCCGGCTGAGATATTGTATTTATGAATCAACTGATATTGGCTGATATTTTTTAACTTCAATGTATTCCAGAATGGTTCGTATGAGATCATGCAAGTTCACTCCTTATACTTGCATGATACCTATAAACGGGCTATAATAGAATTAGCCATAAATGGCTATTATTATGCAGATAACCTCATACTCACACCAAGATTATACCTTTGAAATAAGCGTTTTTTCTATATAAAGGTTGCACACAAAAATATAACGGTTATAATGGGGTTATGCAGAAAAATCTATATGCAAAAGGAGGAGAATCCATGTTTAAGAAGAAAATCACAAAAGGAATCGCAGTAGTGACACTTTCACTGGGACTGGTGTTTTCCGGGTCTGCTGGTGCAGTTGCACCTATTGGAACAACAGTAACAGTTGAAGCCGCTTCAAAAAATATGTCGGTAAAGGCATCTTGCGGTTCAGTGTATGTTGGTTCTGGTAAAAAGATCAGTGTCAAAGCTCCTAAGGGTTCAAAGATCAGCTATAAATCTTTAAATTCTTACGTTTCTATTGATTCAAAAGGGAATGTAAAAGGTAGAAAAGCTGGAACTGGAAAAGTTCGTGTGACTGTATCTAAGAAAGGTTATAAAAAAGTAATTAAGACCGTAACTGTGAAGGTTGTAAAGAGAAACCAGAAAGTAAATGCTAAGAACGTTACAGTTAATGTTGGTAAGTCTGCATCTCTTGGTGCATCTGCTAAGACTGGTCTGAAATTTAAATCTTCTAACACGAAGGTTGCTACTGTAAACTCTAAGGGTGTTGTAGTTGGTAAGAAGGTTGGAACTGCTAAGATTACTGTTTATACTAAGGGTAATGGCACTTACAACAAGGCTTCTCGTACTGTAACTGTTAAGGTTACTAAGCCGGCTCATAAGCATTCTTATAAGAAAACTGTAATCCCTGCTAAAACCCATACTGTTGAACATAAGGAAGAGGGTCATTGGGTAGAGCCTACTTGGGTAGTCGACAAGCCAGCTTCTACAGTTGTAGACGTACCGGAACATGATGCTTATGTATGTACTGATGGTACTGAGTTTGAAACTGATGAACTTGCTAAGGCTCATGTAGACGAGGTTAATGCTCAGCATGTTATTGCTTCTAAAGTAAATAAGGTTATCCATCATGACGCTGTTCCTGAGGTATCTCATGAAGAACAGAAGCTTGTAACTCCAGAACAGACTGTGTTTGTTTGCGATGGACCTAATGGTACTGGTTGTCCAGATCATTTTACAACTCCTAACAACAATGAAAGTTTAGCACATATTGATTATTATTTCAACAAAAACCGTGAACTTGCAGAAAAATATTCAAAAGAAGGGTATTCACAGTTAGATGCTTTGGAAAAAGCAAATGAGGAGTGTCCAATTCATGATGCGTCACATACAGAACATTATGATGCAGTTTATGAAACTGTAAAAGTAGTTGATACTCCAGCCGTAGAAGCATGGGATGAAGTTCTTGAGAACCAGTATGTAATTACCTGTTCTTGTGGTGAAGTATTTGAGTCTGAGGATGACTTTAATAGTCATAAAGAAAGTAATAGTATTTCTTATGAACTGAAACATATTGATGCTACTTATAAGGATGTACCGGAAGAGGGACATTATGAAGGTGAACGTACTTGGGTAGTTGATAAGAAAGCCTATACTGAGACAGTTGTAGATACTCCTGAAAAGGTTATTTACAAATGTAGTTGTGGAGCTATTAAGAAATAATAAGAAGTCCTCTGGTGAGAGATCATCGGAGGACTTTTTCTATCTATGATGATTTTGTTATAGTTTAGTGTACTGATTTCGACTCTGCTTGTAAAATCTGCTATCGCACCGCAATGCGGCTTCGGATTTGACAACCCGAGTCTTATCAGTTTATAGTGGTCAACCAAAATCATTCTTCTACTGTAAACAGCAAAGTGTTTCCTTATTTATAAAGAGACTTCAAATCTGTTCTTGCATTATTTGTATATTTCCTGTAAAATATTTTTGACAAGTATAGTGGATAATGCTCTTTCGAGATTGCTTGATGTGTTACACTTTTTGTTACACTTATACAAGCGACACGGAAAACTCCTTTCTTTTCAAGGGTTTCAAGTGTGTAATCGGGTTCGAATCCCCGATGTCTCATTGATTTTTAAGAACACTATCATCTCGATAGTGTTTTTATTTATCTTTTATGTTACACACGAATATATCAAACAATATGCGGATGTGACGGAATTCTTTGTTCTTGAACGTCAGTTCAAGATCAGGCAGACGTTAATCGATTTATCGATTGTCTGACAATTCCGTTTTGTCTATTTATTGTTTATCTTGCGGATGTGGCGGAATTGGCAGACGCGCCAGATTTAGGTTCTGGTGTCTACGACGTGCAGGTTCAAGTCCTGTCATCCGCATTTTATTTAAATCATAAGGATTGCAAAGGGACTTACCATTCCCTCTGCACACCCTTGGCTGAGAAGCAAAGGACTTCTTCGTTTTTCAAATAGGATATGTATAGAATAACAGCAGGAGACTTCTCTCTCGTATGGAGAAGATTTCCTGCTGTTTTGACATTCTATTATTTTGTTTTCCCTGAATCTTAACCCGAACAATTTAGAGTCCCCTATACATACTTGTTTAAATCATTTTACAGATATTTGATCTTGGCAGACATCTTTCTGTCTTTATCAGTCTCAAGGATCACATAGCTTGGCTTTCTGCCGTGCTGGCGTGGATAGGACAGACTTCCCGGGTTAATGGCCAGAACACCGTCTATTTCTTCAATTACAGGCTTATGCGTGTGTCCAAAGAACACAGCATCACAGTCTCTGGACTTTGCTTCTTCTGCGACACCGGAAATATCCATGGACACACCATAATAATGTCCATGCGTGACAAGAACCTTATTTCCATCAAGTTCTATCTCCTCTTCTCTCGGAAGGTCTGAGAAAAAATCATTATTGCCGGCAACAATACAGCAGGGGCATTCCGCAAGAGCTTCTATAAAAATCTCTCTTCCTTCCACATCTCCGCAATGTACCAGCATATCAAACGGTGTTTCCCTCATGATTGCTTTTTCCAGATTCTCATCATGTCCATGCGTATCACTGACGATCAGTACCTTCATCGAAGTTCATCCTTGATCGCACGCAGAGCCTTCCCTCTGTGGCTGATCTTATTTTTTTCTTCCATGGAAAGTTCGGCAGAAGTACAGCCGTATTCCGGAAGATAAAAGATCGGATCATAACCAAAACCATTTTCTCCGCTCTCTTTATATCCGATTCTGCCTTCCATCGCTGCTCTCACAGTCTTCATCGTTCCATCCGGAAATGCCGCCGCAATCGCACAGACAAATCTTGCAGTTCTCTTTTCATCCGGCACACCTTCCAGTCTCTCGATCAGATTTGTATTTTTAATATGGTAAGAAGTGTCTTCTCCCATATAACGTGCGGAATAAATTCCCGGCTCTTTATTCAGGTAATCGATTTCCAGTCCTGAATCATCTGCCAGAACGATCTCACCTGTCAGATTACAGATGGTCCTTGCCTTGATCTGTGCATTTTCTTCAAACGTTTTTCCATCTTCTACAATATCTGCATGAATTCCGGCATCTTTTAAGGAAAGAAGTTCAATATCCAGATCTTCGAGTATTTCACGGATTTCTTTCATTTTTCCCTGATTACCGGTTGCAAAAATTACTTTTTTCAATCTTTTTTCCTCCTTGGTGGTTTCGGACCCAGGAACTGATAATAATATGTTTTTAACATACCATTATAAATCTTGCGATTCTTGTCCGCTTTTCGTCCAATATCATTTTCCGCACGGTCATAAGATGTGATCAGATACATAGACCACTTGTCCAGACGATTATAACTCTCTCCAATCTCTCTGTACAACTGTGGAAGTGCTTCTTTTTCTTCCAGACGTTCTCCATATGGCGGGTTCGTAATGATAAATCCATATGGTTTCGGATGACTGAGATCTTTGACTGCTCTCTGCTGAAAATGGATCAGCTTATCCACTCCTGCCATCTTCGCATTGGCACGGGCAGATTTCAGTGCCTCCGGATCAATATCATATCCCTGAATATCTGTATCTATATCCAGGTTCACACGGTCCTGCGCTTCCTCCAGTGCATCATACCAGCATTTGCGCGGAACCAGATGTTTCCAGTCTTCCGCAAGAAAAGAACGTTTCATGCCAGGAGCCATATCTGCCGCAATCATAGCTGCCTCGATCGGGAAAGTACCACTTCCGCAGAATGGATCCACAAGAATGCGGTCTTTATTCCATGGCGTCAACATGATCAGTGCAGAGGCCAGCGTCTCAGTAATCGGAGCTTTGACAGTCATCTGACGATAGCCTCTCTTATGAAGAGAAACTCCGGATGTATCAATCCCGATCGTAGCCACATCCTTCATAAAGGCTACTCGAATCGGGAAGCTTGCACCATCCTCCTGAAACCAGGAAATTCCATAAACACTTTTCAGGCGTTCTACGATTGCTTTTTTCATGATGGACTGAATATCAGAAGGACTGAACAGCGCACTCTTCACAGAATTGGCTTTTGCTACCCAGAACTTACCATCCTTCGGAATATATTCTTCCCACGGGATCGCCTTTGTTTTTTCAAAAAGTTCGTCAAATGTCACTGCTTTAAACTCTCCGGTCTTCAGCAGGATCCTCTCTGTCGTACGAAGGAACATATTGGCCTGTGCAATACCTTCCGCATCTGCCAGAAACGTAACTTTGCCATCTTCTACCTTACTGATCTCATACCCGAGATCCAGAATCTCGCGTTTCAGAACCGCTTCCATGCCAAAGTGACACGGTGCGATCAATTCCATATATTTCATCCAAGCCTCATTTCCTTGATGATATTTCCATCAAAATCTTTAATCGTAAATGTTTTGTCTTCCAGAACAGCATATGTAGGCGGATTTCCTTCTTTCGGAATAGATACAGATCCCGGATTCAGAAGGATATACCCTTCTTTTTGTTCTGCTTTCAGCACATGTGTATGTCCATGTATCAGAATGTCTCCCTCGTGGAACGGTGGAAGATTATTTTCATTATAGACATGTCCATGCGTCGCATAAAAAGTAAGTCCGTTAATTGCCAGAATACAGTAATCTGCCATTACCGGGAATTCCAGAACCATCTGGTCCACTTCCGCTTCACAGTTACCTCTTACTGCGTAAATATCATTTTTCATGCCATTCAGCATTTTGATGACCTCTTTCGGTGCATATTCCTTCGGAAGGTCATTTCTCGGTCCGTGATAAAGCAGATCGCCCAGCAGCACCAGGCGTTCTGCCTGCTCTTCTTTATATTTCTCCAGCATCAGCCGGCAATAGTATGCCGAGCCGTGCACATCAGATGCAAACATGTATTTCATACTTAATTCAGATCGGAAGAGCGTCGTGTAGGGAAAGAG
>ERZ506427.1062-NODE-1062-length-11248-cov-4.337443_pt1 | contig 11248 bp, 8 predicted proteins | sample MGYA00513666_ERZ506427 | MGnify/ENA metagenome assembly ERZ506427
CTAAGAATGTTGTATGTTTGAGTACAAGCATATTATCTTTGAGTGTTTCTGGATAGTATGCAACGATTGGACAGTTATAGTGATTTTCTCCTTTATGTTCATCTACGTTATATGACAAACATGGATAGAAGATATAATCCACATTCTGCTGTATGAGCCATTCCATATGTCCATGTGTCAGTTTAGCTGGATAGCATGCGGTGTCACTTGGAATTGTACCTTGTCCACTTTGGTACATTGCACGTGTACTGAAAGGGGAGACAACTACTGAATAGCCCAATGATGAAAATAATGTATGCCAGAATGGCAGTAATTCATACATGTTCAGTACCATTGGGATACCAATCGTTCCTCTTGTGCCATTTGTCTTTTTGTTTCTATATGCATCTAATGCTTTTAACTTATACGCATACAGGTTGAAATGATCATCACTTGCTTTTCCTGTGACTGGTTTTTCACATTTATTGCCAGAAATAAATCTCTTTCCATCATGAAATGTGTTGATTGTCAATTGACAATGATTTCCACAGCCTTGACATTGTATAGACTGTGTCTTGATTGTAAAGGCTTCTAATTCTTCTTTGGATAACATACTGGAAAGGGTACCTTGCTTTGTATGAGCCTTGCCATACAGAGCAGCACCATATGCACCCATGAGTCCTGCGATATCCGGACGAATGACATCAACACCCATTTCTAATTCAAATGCACGTAATACTGCTTCGTTATAGAATGTTCCACCTTGTACAACAATATTTTTTCCTAACTGTTCTGGTGAAGAACAGCGAATGACTTTATATAAGGCATTTTTTACAACAGAAATTGCTAGACCAGCAGAAATACAGTCAACAGTAGCGCCATCTTTCTGTGCCTGTTTGACAGAAGAATTCATAAATACCGTACAGCGGGATCCTAGATCTACTGGATTTTTTGCGAAGAGTGCCATCTTTGCAAAATCTTCTACTTTATAGCCCAAAGCCTGTGCGAATGTCTGCAGAAAAGAACCACATCCACTTGAACAAGCTTCATTTAAGAAAATATCTGAAATCGCACCATCTTCAATCTTGAAACATTTCATATCCTGTCCGCCAATATCGATAATAAAATCTACGTCTGGACGGAAATGTTTGGCAGCAGTAAAGTGCGCAACGGTTTCTACAAGTCCAAAATCACAATGTAAAGCATGCTTCATGAGCTCTTCTCCATAGCCAGTTGCAGTTAAAGAAGCAACTTTCATATTTGGATGTTGTGCATATAGTTTTTGTAATGTTTGAATAACGAGTGGCAATGGCTGACCATCATTAGAACGATAATCAGTAAATAATAGATTTGCATCATCATCAATCACCGCAATCTTGATCGTTGTAGAACCGGAATCAATTCCAATGTGTACAGGACCTGTCTGATCCGTAAAAGGAATTCTTCCGACAGATGCTTTTGCATGACGGTTTCTAAATTTCCAGTATGCATCACGATCTTTAAATAATGGCGGCAGGGATGCAAATTCTTGTGTATTTGCATATTGATCTAAAGAAGCAATGACTTGCGATACATCAAATGCCTGATCTGCGTAATAGGCTGCACCAAGCGCAACGAATAACAATGAATTGTCAGGACATGTGCCTTGTACATGTAATGTGCGATCAAAGCTGTCTCTTAAACATTTTGAAAATGTTAATGGACCACCAAGATACAGGATATTTCCTCTGATTGGTCTACCTTGTGCTAAACCAGCAATGGTTTGATTGACAACTGCCTGGTAAATGGACGCGGCAATATCACTTGCTTTAGCACCTTGGTTAATGAGTGGCTGCACATCACTTTTCGCAAATACACCACATCGAGAAGCAATTGTATACGTTCTTTCTGCTTTTAAAGCTTCCTGATCCATTTCATTTGGCGTAAGTTTTAACAGTGTTGCCATCTGATCAATAAATGCACCTGTACCGCCTGCACAGGATCCATTCATACGAACTTCGACACCATTTGTTAAAAAGAGAATCTTTGCATCTTCTCCGCCAAGTTCAATAATGACATCTGTGTCAGGTTCACATCGTTTTGCGGCAACTCTTTCCGCATAGACTTCTTGTACAAAAGGGACTGCGCAAGAATCTGCCAATCCCATTCCTGCACTTCCTGAAATTGCAAGAATTGTCTTTTCATTATGCAGGAATTCATCATTGATCTTTGTTAAAAGTGCTTTTGTTTTTTCAATGATGTGGCTATAGTGTCGATCGTAAGAAGAATATAATATTTGATCATTTTCATCTAGAACTACACATTTGATAGTCGTAGAACCGATATCTAATCCAACTCTCATGACATTCCTCCTGTTAAAAAACGTACCTATTTTAATGAAAATACTTTCTTTTATCAACGGAAATGTTTCTGAAATTTGACATTCAAAGTACATTGTATTTATGAAAATAAGATGAAATATACATTGAAGACTGCTATCATAGATGCATTAGAAAGAAGAGGAATACGCTATGAGGGCACCTTACCGTTATGACTATGTAGGTAGTTTTTTAAGACCAGAAGCTTTGAAAGAAGCTAGAAGCAAATTTGAAAATGGAATCATTGATGCTGCTGCTTTAAAAAAAGTTGAAGATGCATGTATTACAGATCTTGTGAAGAAGCAGAAACAGGCAGGCTATCATTTTATTACAGATGGAGAATTCAGAAGAACATGGTGGCATATGGATTTTTTCTGGGGACTTAATGGAATTGAAAAAGTTGATACAAAAGATGGTTTACATTTCCATGGAGAAACAACAAAGAATCAAAGTGCAAAGATCGTTTCTAAGATTTCCGGGACAAATCATCCTTTTGTTGAAGACTTCAAATTTGTAAAACAGTTTGAAGAAGAAGGTATTGAAGTAAAGCAGACAATCCCTGCACCTACACAATTACTTGCACAGCTAAGACTTCCTGAATTCAAAGCTGAAAATGATGCGGTATATCCAGACCAGGATAATCTGAAAAATGATATTGTCAAAGCGTATGGTGAAGTCATTGATGAATTATATGAAGCTGGATGTAGAAATCTACAGTTAGATGACTGTACATGGACATTATATGCTGATCCTGATATGTGGAAAACATTTGGCTTAACAGAAGAAAAGCTGAAAGCGATCTGTGAAGAAGGTGTTGCTTTAAATAATGCTGTTCTTGCATACAAGAAAGAGGATATGGTTATCAATACACATGTATGTCGTGGAAATTTCCATTCTACATATGCAAATGTTGGACCATATGATCCAGTTGCTCCATACTTATTCGCAAAAGAAAATGTGGATGCGTTCTATCTGGAATATGACAGTGATAGAGCAGGTGGTTTTGAACCATTGAAGTTTGTTCCTGACAATAAGAAAGTTGTTTTAGGCTTGATTACTAGTAAAACAGGGGAATTAGAAGATGCTGATGCAGTGATTCGTCGTATTCATCAGGCTGCACTCTATCATCCATTAGAAAATCTGTGTTTATCTCCACAGTGTGGATTTGCTTCTACAGAAGAAGGAAATAAATTAACAGAACAAGAGCAGTGGGCAAAACTTGCATTGATCAAGGAAATTGCTGAGAAAGTATGGAAGGATTGTTGAAATGAATCGTACAGAAAGAAATCATCTTTTGAAAGAATGGATCTTTAAAAGATCTGCCTATAGTATGGCATTAGCAATCATTGATATTGATAAGCAGACCGTTGCTCCAAGTGGTGGAAATGCATATCGTGATGAAAGAGCTGCTTTTTTAGCTGGGGAATTGTTTTCTATTGAAACGGATGAAAAGATGCTTCCTGTTTTAGAAGAAATGCAGAATGATGAAGAGGAAGAAGCATATTTAAGAAGATCTGCCTTTCTTTATCAAAAGGAAATGCGTAAAACACTTTGTATTCCCAAAGATGAATTTGTTGCTTTAGAAGAATTGAAGAGTGTATCTTATACAAAATGGCTGGAAGCAAAAAGGAATAATGATTATACAATCTTTGAACCATATTTGAAGAAAATCATTGAAGCAAAAAAGAAAGTTTATGCTTATAGAAATGATACAAAAGATCTGTATGATCAAATGCTGGATGATTTTGAACCAGGTATGAACCAGGAAAAGTATGATGTATTCTTTAATGCACTGAAAGAAAAACTTGTTCCTTTGATTCAAAAGGTAACAGAAGCAAAGCAGATTGATGATCATTTCTTATTTGAAGAATATACTGTAGAAGAACAGAAGAAGTTCATGGATCATCTTTTACAATATCTTCACTTTGATCCACAATGGGGATACCAGAATGAAACAGAACATCCATTTACATCATGGACTTGTGAAAATGACTGTCGTACAACAACGAAATATCTTGTAGATAATGTGATGTCTGCAATCTTTTCTACTGTACATGAAGTAGGACATGCTTACTATGAACATGATTGTGATCCTAGATTTGATGGCATGATTCTTTCTGATGGTATTTCTAGCGGGATGCATGAATCTCAAAGCAGACTTTGTGAAAATTATTTAGGAAGAAGAAAGTCTTTCTGGGAATATAATTATCCATATCTTCAAAAACAGTTTCCACAGCAGCTGAAAGATATTTCTTTAGACACATTTATGAAAGCAGTGAATGTCTCTAGACCATCTCTTGTACGTACAGAAGCTGATGAATTGACATATCCAATGCATATTCTTGTGCGCTATGAAATTGAAAAGGGTCTGTTTAATGGTTCAATCAGTGTAGAAGGACTGGATCAAACATGGGCAGATATGTATGAGAAGTATTTAGGTGTGCGACCAATGCTGGTAAGTTAAGAAATTTGACAAAATAAAAAAATCGAGAATGGACATGCAACGTACAAGTTTTGGTCATTCTCGTTTTTTCATTATATTGTTTCCAGAAAAACAGGCGCATTAAAAACATCATTTTTCATGTTTTCAATATTTGCAGATTTAATAACTCTTCCTGTAGGATATGGATGATTTGTTTACCGACTGCTTTCTTGAAAACTGACGTTCTCCTTTTTTTACCCAGCATATTGCCCCGTTGATATTCATCCATATCTTTTCCTGCAGTTTCTGCCGTTCTGCTTCATCTTCACACATCAGCATTTTCAGAAAGTATCTTTTCATTGTTCCAAGTGTTTTATTGAAGTTGCGTTTGATTACATATTCACCATCTTCATTCTGTATGAGATGCTTCTTTTCGTTTGCTTCCATGATTTTCAGGGAAACGATATTATACATCCACATGTCTGCATACAGATCCTGAAGGATAAATTCAGGCTTGTAGCCACTGAATTCTTCCATCTTCATTCGATTTTTCAGCTGATTGTAGGATGTCTCGACGTTCCATCGCAGCCAGTATAGATCTTTCAGCTCTTTTTCTGTTGCCACTTCCTCTGGAAGATTAGTAATTAGAAATTCAACACTGTCGCTTCCATCTTCATTCTTTCCGATTACCACTTTAGCAAATCGAAGTCTGTATGTCGTATTCAGAAGATGATTTCGAAAATGACGATCCTGCCGGTAGTGGTTTGTCTCGCTTCTGTCCATCGACACATCAAATGTCTTTGACATTCCGGTCTCAACCTGACTGAAATATTTTGTATAGACACCTGATTTTGTCCGGAACAGAAAATACTGTTCTTTTTCAGCCAGAGAGTCAATGAGGTACATGGATACATATCCTCTGTCAAAGACAAACACAGCCTTGTCTGAATAGTTTTCACAGTAATGATCAATGTGCTTTAAAGCCAGTGTCCTTTCACTCTGCGTGATGCGGTCCACCTGCAGGTCAAGTTTCAAATGGTTGATGGAATCATGAAGAGTGGATGTCAGAGCCATGGCAGGCTGGTTCTCTGTAGCAGAGGAAACATGTGTACCAAAAACTTCTTTGTTTTCAGCAGTATCTGGAACGGTAATCTTGGAACCGTCAACAGAAAGAACAAGCAGATCTTTCCATTTCTGCATACTGTCGTTGTAATTGTCGTACATATTGGCAATAAATTCATCCGCCATGACATGAACGGCTTCGGGATTGAATTTACTTCTTGCCATGAAAAAACCTTTATCAGTAATAGTCATATCTTTGTGCTCGCAGAGTTCCTGAACCTCTGCCCATTGAGTTCTGCCATGTCTGTTGATCATCTGGAAAAGAATATCCAGAGTTGATAATTTGCGGATCCTGGAGAAGGACCTGCCGTTAAAGCAGGAGATCAGATCATGGTAAAACAGAATTCCTTCCTTTGCATAATTATCCACGATAAGTTCAATATTATCCAGCATAAGAAATTCCTCTCAGAAAAAGCGACCGTACAGGAAAGAAAATAAAGGAAATGAATATCTGAAAATGAAGACGCAAAACAACTAAACAACCAGAACACAGATTCAGATTTCTATATTCGAAGTCAGGTAAAAAGAAAAAATATTTCATAAGTATGAGTACCTCCGATGTCTCATACTTAAACAACGGCCGCGGAGCGGCCCGGATTTTCTAAAACTGTCAAGCCTTTTCAGCAAAAAAAGAAGAAAAAAAAGAAGCCCCACAGTTTATTGTAGAACTTCAAATTTCAGTTAATTTGTCAAATTTCTTAACTTACTTGCATTGGGTGTGCGACCTGTGAATGCAAGTGAAGGTATTTTACAGGATGTACACTGGTCCTGTGGAGAATTTGGATATTTTCCAACCTATGCACTAGGTTCTGCATTTGCTGCACAGTTTGTTAAGAAAATGCAGGAAGAAATTGCCGTAGATGACTTGTTAAGTAATAATCACTATGATACAGTCATAGAATGGTTGAAGAAGAATATTCATCAATATGGCTGTATGTATGATGCGGATGAAATCATGCAGAAGGCAACAGGTACATCTTTTGATGTGAATGTATATATTGAATATTTAACAAGGAAATATACGGAGTTGTACGATTTATGAAGGAACTAGTTGAAAGAATTAAAGCGGATGGGCAGATATTAGATGGAAATATCCTGAAAGTAGATGGTTTTTTAAATCATCAGATTGATATTCATTTAATGAAGCAGATTGGGCAGGAATTCTATCGCTTATATAAAGATGAAAATATCACGAAGATATTAACAATTGAAGCAAGTGGTATCGCGATTGCATCCTTTGTTGCAGATGCATTTGATGTTCCGCTCTTATTTGCGAAAAAGTCACAGTCTACAAATCTTGGATCTGATGTATATACATCCAAAGTGTATTCTTATACACATAATCGTGAATATACAATTACAGTATCTAAGAAATATATGCATGAAAATGACCGTTTCTTGATTATTGATGACTTTATGGCAAATGGATTAGCAATGCAGGGACTGATTGATGTTGTAAAACAGGCAAATGCAGAAGTTGCAGGTGTTGGTATCTGTATTGAAAAGAGCTACCAGGATGGTGGTAAACTGACACGCAGCAAAGGAATTCGTGTTGAATCATTGGCAAAGATCAAATCTATGCAAGATGGCAAAATTGAATTTGAAGAAGAGTAACCAGATGGAAGACATCTGGTTATTTTTTATGTCTATACGAAAACGTTTACATGAAAAAAATAGAAAAAACTATTGACGTACAGTGTTAGTTCCACTAAACTAACTGTGTGTTAGATGAAGCTAACCATAGATGGAGGCAGTATATGTTACCTTTAACATTTGCAGAAATTGGAACAGAAGTAACAATTCAGTTAGTAAAAGGAAAACCTGAAACAAAGAAACATCTGGAAGATCTTGGATTTGTGACAGGTGGAAAGGTTCAAATCGTTTCTAAAAACGGTGGCAATCTGATTGTGAACGTGAAAGAAACAAGACTTGGTCTAGACCAGTCTATGGCTAGTAAGATCATGATCTAGTGGAAAGGGGATACACATGACATTAAAAGAAGCAAAAGTAAAATCCACTGTGAAGGTTGTAAAACTCCATGGCGAAGGAGCAGTGAAAAGAAGAATCATGGATATGGGCATTACAAAGGGTGTTGAAATCTATGTTAGAAAAGTTGCTCCACTAGGAGATCCAGTAGAAGTGACTGTACGAAACTATGAATTATCTCTTCGTAAAGATGATGCACAGTTGATTGAAGTTGAACTTGTGAAGTAAGAAAAGTGGAACGACATGTCAGAAATTAGAATTGCTTTGGCAGGAAATCCAAACTGCGGTAAAACGACATTGTTTAATGCATTAACTGGTTCTAACCAGTATGTTGGTAACTGGCCAGGCGTAACAGTTGAAAAGAAAGAAGGTAAGCTGAAAGGACATGCAGATGTCACAATTCAAGACTTGCCTGGTATTTACTCACTTTCTCCATATACATTGGAAGAAGTTGTATCTAGAAATTATCTTGTTGGTGATAAGCCAGATGTTATTTTAAATATCATTGATGGTACAAACCTTGAAAGAAACCTGTATCTGACAACACAGTTAGCAGAAACAGGAATTCCAATGATTATTGCCATGAATATGATGGATCTTGTAAAAAAAGCTGGGGATGATATCAATATTGCTGAATTAAGCAAGCGTCTTGGATGCAAGATTGTTGAAATCTCTGCTTTAAAGGGACAGGGAATCAAGAAGGCTGCTGAAGAAGCAATCTTAGCTGCTAAAACAAAGTCTCTTCCTTCACCAATGACATATACAAAGGATGTTGAAGGTGCATTAACTTCTATTGAATCTTATGCAGATTTAACTGATGCACAGAAGAGATGGTACGCAGTCAAGCTTTTTGAAAAGGATGAAAAGGTTCTTGAAGATGTAAAGCTGTCAAGTGATGTCCAGAATTCTATTGCTTCTGTCATCAGTAAAGTAGAAGATAAAGAAGATGATGATTCTGAAGCAATCATTACAAATGAACGTTATGAATATATCGCAGCATTATTAAAGAATGTCTATGTAAAGAAGAATGCTGGAAAGTTATCTGTATCTGATAAAATCGATAAGATCGTAACAAATAGATGGCTCGCACTTCCAATCTTTGCGGCAGTCATGTTCTTTATCTACTGGGTAGCAGTCGCTACACTTGGTACAGTAGTGACTGATTGGACAAATGATGTCTTGTTTGGAGAATGGATCCAGCCTGCAGTGCAGGGGCTACTAGAAAGTGCTGGTGCAGCTGATTGGGTCGTATCCCTTGTTGTAGATGGTATTATTGGTGGAATTGCAGCGCCTGTTGGCTTTGCACCTCAGATGGCAATTGTCTTCTTCTTCCTTTCTGTTCTGGAAGATTGTGGATACATGGCACGTGTTGCATTTATCATGGATAGAATCTTTAGAAAGTTTGGTCTTTCTGGTAAATCCTTTATTCCATTTATGATTTCACAGGGTTGTGGTGTTCCAGGTATCATGGCTACACGTACAATTGAAAATGAAAAAGATCGTCGTATGACAATGATTACAACAACAACGATTCCTTGCGGGGCAAAACTTCCAGTCATTGCAATGATTGCAGGTTACTTGCTTGGAGAAGGTACATGGTGGTTTGCTCCAGTGATTTATCTAGCTTCTATTGCACTTGTTATTGTTATGTGTGTTATCTTAAAGAAGACAAAGATGTTCGCTGGTGATCCTTCACCATTTGTTATGGAACTTCCAGCATATCATATTCCTTCTGTTAAGGGTGTATTGCTTCACGTCTGGGAAAGAGTATGGGCATTCTTGAAGAAGGCTGGTACAATCTTATTCCTATGTTGTGCAGTAATGTGGTTCCTTGGTTCCTTTGGTATTCAGGATGGTACATTTGGACTTGTTGATACTGAATATTGCTTCCTCGCTTCTATTGGTAATGCAATTGCATGGATTTTCAAGCCACTTGGTTTTGGTACATGGCAGGCAGTTGCTTCTAGTTTATCTGGTTTCGTTGCTAAGGAAGGTATTGTTTCTACAATGGGTGTATTGAGTGGTCTTGGTGAAGTTGAAGAATATGAAATTTCAATGCATCAGCAGTTTGCATCATTCTTCCCAACAAGTATTGCGGCAATTTCTTTCCTTGTATTCAATATCTATGATTCTCCATGTTTAGCAGCAATTTCTTCTACAGCGAAGGAAATGAATGATAAGAGATGGTTCTGGTTCTCTATTGCATTCCAGAATATCAACGCATACGCAGTTACATTGATGGTATATCAGTTTGGTGGATTGATTACTGGTGAACTTGCATTCGGAATTGGTACAATTGCGGCAATCATCGTTCTTGCGGTATATCTCTATCTCTTATTTAGACCAGATCCAAACAAGAATAAAGCAGTTGTTGAACAAGCTGCGTAGGTTAGGTGTATGCAGCGTCGTTGCTTAAGTGAAGCGAAAAAGAAGTATCTTGCAAAAATGACTGAAATGGATCCTGAAGGAAAAGGAATTCGTTCTATTAAGATTGCAAAGGAATTAGATGTTACCCGTCCTTCTGTACATGCGATGCTGACAAGACTGTCCGATGATGGTTTATTAGTCAAAGAACATTACGGAATCGTATATCTCACACCAGAAGGTTTGGCAACAGGTAAAAAAATCATTGCTTCCTACAACCATAACAGTTAATTCTGTTATGGTTTTTTGAATTTTAAAAGTTAGTTGAAACTAACAATAAAACGTATTAAATTCATAATTACATAACAGGAGAATTGTATGAAAAACGAAGAATATAAAAAACTATCCATTGATGAATTTACAAAAGCTGCAGAAAGATATGAAAGTAATCATGCGGGAATTTATGAGATGTGTAAAAAAGATTATCCAGAAATTCTTGAAGAATTAGAAAAAGAACCATTTCAAGATTTACTAGATGCGGGATGTGGTCCGGCACCAATGATTTCTTTATTGTCAGAAAAATATCCTAAACGGCACTATACAGGTCTAGATTTAACACCAGCAATGATTGCACAGGCACAAAAGAAAAACATCCCAAATGCAACTTTTGTGATTGGTGACTGTGAAAACTTTCCGTTTGAAAATGATTGCTTTGATGCAATTATCTGTTCGATGAGTTTTCATCATTATCCATCTCCACAGGCATTTTTCAATAGTGTGAAACGATGTCTTCGTCCAAATGGCAGGTTAATTCTACGTGATGTAACTAGTGAAAATAAAGTTTTGGTATGGCTGATGAATACATTGGAAATGCCTCTAGCAAATCTATTTGGACATGGAGATGTTCGTGTTCCTACAAGAGAATTGATTTCTGAATGTTGTGAAAAATCTGGATTGAAGCTTGAAAAATTTGAAATTCGTAAAGGTATGCGAATGCATTGTGTTGTTAGAAAGCCAA
>ERZ506427.1074-NODE-1074-length-11148-cov-9.187325_pt1 | contig 11148 bp, 7 predicted proteins | sample MGYA00513666_ERZ506427 | MGnify/ENA metagenome assembly ERZ506427
AGTCTCCATACTGCTTTTTCGTTTGCACCACCTTCGATTCTTTCCTTAACGATTTGTTACTCACATGATATCATATTTTTTCTTCAATTACATCCACCTAATTTTAATACACTGCCTGTCGACTTGCTTTTGTAACCAGCATCCGGTTAATCTTCTCCTGCATTGTTTCCTTTGCATTTTCATTAAAATGATAACGGACAACATAGACTGTCTGCCCGATTTTCTTTGTAAATGTGTTACCCTCTGTTTTTGTATTCATCATTTTTTCCATAATCATTTTTCGGCTAATCGAAATCTTTGGTTGAAAAACGTATATTGAGTGGGTTGTATGCAACTCGCTCTTTTTTTGTGCTCTGGTTGAAAAACACTGTTTTGAGACTTATGTCAAAAAGCACCCTTTGGTTGAAAAATAAAACTATTTCCTCAAAATTTGGTTGAAATTCAAATGCTGCGGTTTATAATATAAGTAGAGTCATGTATCAATTTTTTATGCAAGGAGAACAAAAACGAGATGACACAGATTACAAACAACAACGATTTTGATTATGTCAGTGAGATCTGGAAAGTTGCTGACTACTGTAGAGATACGATCAAGACTTCTGACTACAATAAAATCATCCTACCCTTCGCACTTCTGAGAAGACTGGAATGTGCTTTGGAACCTACAAGAGCTGATGTAGTTGAAGCTTTCGAACAGAATGAAGCAGACTGGGGACGTGAAAGCTCAAACTACTGCAGATTTTCAAAGAAGGCATTTTACAACATCACTTCTTTCAGACTGAACAACCTCGGAGCAACAAACACACTCGACGCTCTGATGGATTACATCAATGGCTTTTCACCAAACGCACGAGAAATTTTTGAAAAGTTCAAAATGGAACAGACAGCAAAGCAGCTTGATGATGCGAATCTGCTGTACTGGGTATGTACAAAGTTCAGTGGACTGGATTTGTCACCAGAGACAGTTTCTGACCGAAAGATGGCAAATATCTACGAACACCTGATTCAGAAATTTGGCGAATCTATCGCCGAAAATGCAGAAGACTTTTTTACGCCAAAAGACGTGTGCCGTCTTGCGGTAAGTATGCTTCTTGCAAATGAAGACGAAATTCTCAACAGTGACAAAGGTGATGTCCGTACAATCTATGACTGCTGTGGCGGAACAAATGGCTTTATTTCAGATGCGATGGATATGCTTGACGAAATGCACAGTGGAAAAGATATGAAGGCCGCCGCAAGAATCGTTCCATATTCTCAGGAAGTTGAACCTGAATCATGGGCAATGGGAAAAGCGGCCATGCTTCTCAGAAACATTGCGAGTGAAAGAGATGAATATGATTCAATGTCCGATATGTCTCAATATTGTGCATTTGGAGACACGCTGGCAGATGACAAGTTTGCTGGTGTAACATTTGACTGGCAATGCACAAATCCGCCTTATGGAAAAGATTGGAACAAATCTGCTGAAGATGTAGAGGCCGAGGCTGCAATGGGATTCAGAGGACGCTTTGGAGCAGGTCTTCCATCCAAGAACGATGGATCAATGCTTTTCCTTCAGCATGTTATTTCTCACATGAAGCCAAAGTCTGAAGGTGGTGGAAAAGTAGCAATTGTACTTTCTGCTTCACCACTCTTTAATGGTAATCCAGGCAGTGGTCCATCAAATATCAGAAGATGGATTTTTGAACAGGATCTGATTGACTGTATTGTAAAAATTCCATCTGGAGTCTTCTTTAGAACTGGGATCAACACATATCTGTGGCTTCTCTCAAACAACAAGCCTGAAAACCGAAAAGGTCTTGTACAGTTGATTGATGCATCTGATATGAAGGAACCACTACGTAAGAATCTCGGAAAGAAAAATGCTCAAATCAGTCCTGAACAGATTGCAGAAATTACAAGAATGTACGTTGACGGTGAAGTAAATGAACACAGCGTAATTGTTCCATATTCTGATTTCATTTACAGACAGGTAATAACACAGCAGCCTTTGAGAATGGGCTTTGTTCTTTCAGAAGACACTGAACTGTTGAAGACAAATGAGCAGTTTATGAAACTCTCGGAAGAAAGTCAGAACATTTTCATCGCAGCTCTGAAGCATGCGGCATCTGAAAAACAGAGACATGAATATCACTGGTGTGAACAATTTGCAAAGGAAGTACGCAACCTGATGGCAAAGCCAAAGCCAACACCTGCAAACATTATTAAGATTCTTACTGATGTATATGGAGATGTATCCGATGAATGGGATATTGTTTACGATAAGAATGGAAACGTTGTGCCTGACAAAGACAAAAAGGATACAGAAAATATCCCTGTTTATGAATCATTTGACTCATACATGGAGCAGAATGTTCTTCCATATGCTCCAGAGACATATATTGATGAAACTGTAACTGACAAAGGTCCACTGCAAGATGGCAAAGTTGGTGTTGTCGGAACAGAAATTTCATTCAACAAGTATTTCTATCATTACGAAGAGCCAAGAAAGCCAGCAGAAATTGCAAAAGAAATTGAAGCTCTTGAGCATAGTCTGGATGATTTTTTGAGAGGTATGTTTGATGACTGAAAGACAATACAAAGGCAGCGGCATTGAATGGATTGGAGACATTCCTAATGATTGGGATGTAAAAAGAATCAAATATGCAGTTGTTGAGATGGGAAGTGGAACAACCCCAAGTAGCGATAATTCACATTTTTATGGAGGAGACATTCCGTGGATACAAAGTGGAGATTTATATAATACTCCATTAATAACCAAAACCTCAAAAACAGTTACAGAGCAAGCGTTTCAAAGTTGTTCTGCACTGAAAATATTTCATAAACCATACATTGTAATTGCTATGTATGGTGCCTCGGTTGGTAATGTTTCTATGTCATTGATAGATGCTTGTACCAATCAAGCATGCTGTGTAATTAAACCAAATGCCAACAATAATCTTGCTTATTTGAAGTATTGGCTGGAAATTTGTAAAACGGATTTCATCAACAAATCTGTAGGTGGAGGACAGCCGAACATAAGTCAAGACAAAATAAGAGAACAAGCATATATATGTCCATCTCTTGAAGAACAACAACAAATCGCAGATTTCCTTGATTCCAAAACAGCATCCATTGACTCAGCAATTCAGGCACAAAAAGATATTGTTGAAAAGTTGAAGGAGTACAGGCAGTCTGTCATTACAGAAGCTGTAACAAAAGGCTTGAATCGTGATGCAGAAATGAAGGAGAGCAAGACAAATGGTGTCGATAAAATTCCTGCAACATGGGAGGATATGAAGATTAAATATCTTTGCTCATTCTGTAATGGCTTGACATATCATCCAGAAGACATCTGTGGTGAAGATGAAGGAACACTTGTTCTTCGATCTTCAAATATTCAAAATGGCAAATTGAATTTCAATGATAATGTCTACGTAAAATGTTCAATTCCCACAAAAATAAGAGTAAAAAAAGGAGACATTATTATATGTAGCAGAAATGGCAGTGCGAAACTTATTGGAAAAAACGCATTGGTTACAAATGATATGAATGCTACGTTTGGAGCATTTATGATGATGTTTCGCTGTGATTCTCCACGATATATGTATTATGTTTTGAATTCAAAAACATGGGAAACGTATTTATCATTATTTGCTACAACAACAATCAACCAGTTAACTTCTACAACATTTGGAAATCTTCTGTTCCCGTATACTTTTGATAAAGAGGAACAGTGTCGAATTGTTGAATATCTCGATTCCAAAACAGCAACGATCGACAAGGCGATTGAGCAGAAAAACGCCATCATTGAAAAACTTGAAGAATATAAGAAGTCAATCATCTACAATGCCGTCACAGGCAAGATTGATTGCAGAAAGGATGTGATTCCAGAATGAACAAAGACAATATCCATCTGGAAACAAACTTCGAGAAGTATATTTCTCGAAAGCTTGCTGAACTCTCTACAGAAGAAAACGGCTGGAGAATCAGCAAGAGTGACAAAGGATTTGATCCTTCTACGGCATTGTACATGCCAGACTTTATTGAATATCTTGGAGCAACAGTTCCTGAAAAGCTGGAACTCATGAAGAACAAGCTTGGTGCGAACTGGCAGTCAAACCTCGAAAAGGCACTGATCCGTTCACTTGAAATCAATGGAACGGTAATTACACTTCGTGACGGCTTTCCAATGGTAGGCTATCAGACAATCGTCTGCTCAGGTGGAATTCCTGATGATCCAAGACTTCCAAAGCAGAAGATGTTCTATGACAGTAATATTCTCCGTGTAATGCATCAGGTTCACTACCAGACAGCTGGAAACAAATCACTTGATCTGGTCTTCTTTATCAACGGTATCCCTGTTGCAACAGCTGAAGTAAAGACAGAACTCACACAGACTGTCTATGATGCGATTGAAGAGTATCAGACAGAGCGTAAACCTATTGAACCAGGAACACGTCGCAAAAACTATCTGCTGATGTTCAAGCGTGGTGCAGTTGTACACTTTGCCATTTCTGAAAGTGAAATCTGGATGTGTACGAATCTTGAGCCTGAAAAGCCACGTTTCCTTCCATTCAACAAGGGAAACAATGGTCATGCAGGCAACCCTCCTATGCTGACAGATTCTGACGAATATCCAACAGGATACTTCTGGAACGAGATCTGTCAGAAGGAAAACTGGATGAGAATTTTCCACAACTTCGTTTTTGAAGAAGTCAGCAAGAAAGAAGATGTGACAGGAAGAATCAGAGACCAGCATGTACAGATCTTCCCTCGTTACCATCAGTGGGACTGTGTTACAAAAGTGATCCATGATGTATATCAGAATGGTGTCGGTCAGAAGTATCTGATTGAGCACTCAGCTGGTTCAGGAAAGACAGAAACTATCTCATGGATTTCTCATGAACTGATCCGTATGATGGACAAGTCTACCGGACAGCGTGTCTTCTCATCAGTCATTGTAGTTACTGACAGAGTAGGACTTGATACAAATATCAAAAAGACGATCAAACAGCTCAAAAAGACTGTCGGGCTGATTGAAATGGTTGGCGGAGACGATGTCAGAAGAACAGGCGGAGCAAAGTCAAAGCAGCTTGCAAAGGCACTTGCCGAGAAGCGTGAAATCATTGTTGTTACACTGCAGACCTTCCCGTATGCTCTTGAAGCAATCGCAAACAACAAGGAACTGGAAAATGCAAAATTCGCAGTACTTATTGATGAGGCACATTCCTCACAGAACGGCCAGTTCGCAGGGAAGATGAAGGCTGCACTCAAGCTCGCTGCTGCTGAAAAGAAGAAATCAAAGGATACATCAGACGTTACAGATGAAGAACTGATCAATGCTTATTTCAGCGAAGAACAGGCAAACCGTGTGATGCCGGAAAATGTATCATTCTTCGCATTTACAGCTACTCCAAAGGCTGAAACAAAGACTCTGTTCGGCAGAGACAGTGGAAAGATTGATGAAAAGACTGGAAATCCTATTCCAGAATCCTTTCACCTGTATCCAATGCGTCAGGCGATTGAGGAAGGCTATATCCTCGATGTGCTGAAAGGCTACATGCCTTACAAGACAGCCTACAAGCTTAAAGAAGACATTGTACCTGACAAGCTTGTGGATGTCAGATCTGCTCTTCGTACAATCGCACACTGGCAGACACTGCATCCTACAAACGTCATGTCAAAGGCAGAATTCATTATTGAACACTTTGTAAAGAACGTTGCTCCTATGCTTGACGGTCAGGCAAAGGCAATGATCGTAACATCAAGTCGAGCTGCTGTAGTTCGATATAAATATGCAATTGACGGATATCTCAAGGCACATCCAGAGTATGACCGTTCAAAGATTTCCGAACATCTTCAGTTCAAGGTTCCTGGCGAGCCTCTTGTAGCCTTCTCAGGCACAGTACACGGCAAGGACGCAAAGATGAAAGAAGATGATACATTCATGAGCGATACCGTTGATACGTTCGACTATCTAAAGGAAAACCCATTCTCACTGATCAAGTCTGAATATGACTATACAGAAGACAATATGAACAATCTTGGCTATCAGACGATTGAAAATGCCTTTGATCAGGACAGAAACAATCGTCTTCTCATTGTAGCAAACAAGTTCCAGACAGGCTTCAATCAGCCAAAGCTCTGTGCAATGTATATCGACAAGAAGATTGCCAATGACATCGAAATTGTTCAGACCTACAGCAGACTGAACAGAACACATTCTGGCAAAGAAAAGGTGTTTATTATCGACTTTGTAAACGATCCTGACACTGTGCTCAATGCCTTCCACAAATATGACAACGGTGCAAAGATGGAGCACGCTCAAAGCCTCGATATCATCTATGAGATCAAGTCAAAGCTGGACAGTGCAGATATCTACACAAATTCTGACTTTGAAGCATACAGAACTGCACGATACAGCTCAATCGCTGCAATAGACGCTCAGAAAGACACATACAGACGCAAGATGTACAATTCTGTATCAGAGCCTGCTGAACGCTGGACAGAGCAGTTCAAGGCACTGCAGACAGCATACGGCACATGGAAGAACGTGTATGATACAGCTTCCGGAAAAGGCGATTCAGAGACAGCAAAACAGGCAAAGCTCAAGATGGATGAAATCACTGAGTCTATCGACCAGCTGAATGACTTCCGCAGAAAGCTGAAGAAGTACTGTTCTGCATATACATACATTTCACAGATTATAGATCTGGGTGATCCTGATCTTGAAGTATTCTACGGTTTTGCAAAGCTTCTTGCTCACAGAATCAGCGGCACACCTCTTGAAGAGATTGATATCAAATCACTTGTTCTCTCTGACTTCAAAATCAATAGACTCGATGTTGGAGAACCGGATGACGATAATGCAACACTCAAGCCGATGCGTGCAGGAGGCACAGCAAAGACTTCTAAAAAGGAATCTCTCAAGGAAATCGTTTTCAAAATCAATGAGATCTGGGGCGATGATGTAGACAAGACAAAGGCTGCACGTACAATCAACGCAATTGCCGACTTTGTAGCCGCTGATGAGATCAGCAGAATCCAGATCCGCAACAGCACAAACACAAAGGAATCTGTCATTGCCGAAGGCCGTCTTGAAGGTGTAATCAAGCAGGCTGCCGCAACACTGATGCGGAATGACTTTGAGTTGCTGGCAAGCAAGGTTCTCTCAGATCCGCAGACATGGAAACCACTTGCTGAAGTCATCTTTGATATGATTGACAAGAAGAAGCATGTAGATGTTTCTGAGATTTCCAAACTTGGAAAGTAAGAGGTAGGTATATGGATGCCATAGCTAAAGAATTGTTTGGAATTCCGAACTGTTCCCTCTCTTCAAGCGAGCAGCTGTACGAAAAATCTGCTGACGGGGATTACAAATCATACAAGAAGTTCAGACTTATATATTCAGACATCTGCCCTGACACATGTCCTGAATGTGGTGGCAAGCTCTATGCACATGGAAAGCGTACAATCCGCATAATGGATACTCCTATGGGTGGCCTTCCGGTCATCCTTGAACTGGAGTATCCACGACGCAGATGCAGAGACTGCAGGTACATGTGGAAGCCGACATTTGAGGGCGTAGATGAAGACCGCCTGATGACAGAAAGAGCCTTCCGTGATATTGCTCAGAAGTCTCTTCGAAATACGTTTGAGGATGTGTGCAATGACTACATGCTGACAGCAAATACTGCAAAGAATGTATTTGTCCAGTTCATTGAAACATATAAGGAACAGCTTCGATTCGCAACGCCAGCCTTTCTTGGCATAGATGAAATCAAGATCAAAAAGATTGGCGAAGTAACGGTTATTACTGACCTGGAGCATCATACTCTGTATGACATGCTCCTTGGACGTAATCAGCAATCTCTGACAGAGTACTTTTCACAGCTTCCGAATGCGAAGGATGTAATCTGGGTATGCTCTGACATGTACCGTCCGTTTGAACGATCCATCTCTTTTGCACTTCCAAATGCATCATGGGCAATAGACCACTTCCACGTCGTAATGAAGGCAAATGAAGCTGTGGACGATGTACGACGCAAGCTTCAGAGTGACATGCCGAAAAGAGAACGTATAAAGACAAAGCGAGGCTTTGCATACACGCTCAAGAAGAGAATGGATGATCTTACAGAGGAAGAGGCAGAAAAAATCAAACTTGCACGAAGAAGTGAAAAGACTGCTCCATTCGCAGTAGCCTATGATCTGAAGGAAGACTTCTTCAACATCTATGACAACAATCCTTCATCAAAGGAAGCCGCACAGCAGGCATTTGCTGAGTGGGAAGCATCTATTCCTCAAGATGAGCTGTACGATAAATTCAGAGACCTTGCAAAGACTGTTCACAACTTCTACGATCAGATCTTTGCCTATTGGGACTGTCCAATAGCCATTTCCAACGGCTTTACAGAATGTACAAACAGACTGATACGAGAAAACAACTGCAGAGGCAGAGGCTACTCATTTGAAGTGCTGAAGGCACGTACACTGTTCCGCAGGAAGAATCTCGCTCTGATGTTTCAGAATGATCTTGTTACTCAGAACTTTGGGCCTTCCATTCCTGAGAATGAACCAGTATTCCATTTTGAAGGAAGCAAGAATGATACGTCATATGATGATGATGACGAAGATGACGATTATGAACCATTCCCTGAAGAGGATGACATCGGTGTAGAAGAACCAGAGGACTGAAAACAGTTGAAAATCAAAATAAAAAAAGAACCATGCAATCTACGTAGAAAGCATGGTTTTATTATATCTGTAATTTTTTCAACCAAAGATTGCGACCAAACACCTTATTGGCTGGCTGATGAACCGTAGAAATTCAACCAGAAATTTCGGCTTGGTGAATATGTCCTAAAGGACATAGCTATTCAATGTCACCAGCTTCAAGAACAAAGCAAAAAAGATCCCAGAGGATGTCCAATTTGTGGCAAAGAAAAATGCGTAATTACAAATCACCAAAACAGAATTACTAAGCATCATCTTGCAAAAGATTTTCCGGACATAGCAGATGAATGGGACTACACTAGAAACAAAATTATGCCATCAGAAGTCAGTCCACATAGTCATCAAAAAGTATGGTGGAAATGCAAAAAATGTGGACATATCTGGCAATCAACAATTTCTTCAAGAACCGGCAAGACAAAAAATGGATGTCCATGCTGTAACGGTGGTATTGCTAAAAGAATTGGATGTTTTGATAAAGAAGAAAACCCCATCATGTTTTTTGATTCAGCACGACAAGCAACAAATAAATTTGATGTTGAGCCTTCATTTGTCTGTTCGTGTTGCAGAAACGAAAAAATGGGCACTTGGATATCATTGGAAATATATTGTGAATAATTGACTGAAACTAGGTTTTACAGTATATTTCAATTGTATAGCATAAATAGAAAAGACCGTTGATTCGGTCGGGAAACTTTATCAACAGTCTTTTCTGGTATCACTACCTTTTGTTTACGGTGATATCTTATAACGACATCCGTTGTGTTGTCAAGAATGATTACACAAATGTCATTACAAGATATATACGTGATGCCTGCTATGCAGAAAGCATAATGAGGTATCACATATGGACCAATACGCCAAACAGCTAAAAAACAAGCTGTTGAAGATAATACGTCAGATGGCGGACGATCCTTCTCAATGGGTTCGCAATCCAGATAAGGATTTTATCCGTAATCGCAAAATAACATTTGAAGATGTTATGCGGTTTCTTATATCCAGTGGTGGTAATTCGCTGAATAAGGAACTGTATGACTACTTTAAACCTACTGATACAACGGTATCTGCTTCTGCGTTGGTACAGCAGAGAGCAAAACTTCTGCCAGAAGCATTTGATTATCTGTTGCATCGTTTTAATGCTGTCTGCAGAGATACCAAGACCTATACGGGTTACAGACTGCTTGCAGTAGATGGTTCTACCATGACCTTCTGGACTGATCCATCAGAAGATACTTACATGGAACATATTAACTGCAATCAGTATCATCTGAATGCTCTGTATGATCTGATGAACAAGGTGTATGTAGATGCGATTGTCCAGCCACAGCCAAAGCAGTATGAGCAAAAAGCAGCGTGGCAGATGATGGAACGTATGGCGGTTGAAGAACCCTGTCTTCTCATGGGTGACAGAGGCTACGGCGGTATCAATCTCATTGAACATATTAACAGAATTCCAAACGCTGATTATCTGTTACGGATTAAGACGAATCTCTGGAAAGAGTTGAGAGACAAGCCAATGTCAGAATGGGACATTGATATTGAATTGCATCTTAGGACTACACAGACCAATGAAGACAAAGAAGCATTCGCCAATGGCGAAGCCAAGTGGATTCCTGGACATGGTAAGAACAAAGAACGCAAGCAGGCTGTATGGGATTTTGAAACACCATATGATGTGAAGGTCAGAATTGTACGTATTCAACTTAATACAGGCGAATACGAAACCATTGCAACATCGTTAGACAGAGAGAAGTTTCCACCTGAAAGGATTAAAGACCTGTATCACAAGAGATGGGGTATTGAGACTTCATTCAGAGAGCTGAAATATTCTATTGGGGTCACAAACTTTCATGCCAAGAAACAGGAATCTGTGCTGCAGGAAATCTTTGCAAGGCTGATTATGTACAACTTTTGCGAACGTATCACGTTGCACGTTGTCATTGAAAATGATAAAGGTAGAAAGTGGCAGTATCAGGCTAACTTTACCATGGGTATCCATATCTGTAGAGATTATTTTCGTGACCAGTCGCCAAGACCGCCAGATCCAGAAGAGAAGATTAAGAAATATATCTTGCCGATTCGTCCAAACCGTGCTGACAGGCGTAAAGTTGGACAGAAACCAGCAGTCTTATTTAACTATCGTGTAGCATGATAACACATATCATTTCGATTGAAGCAAAAATTTTCTGACAGACAGTCAGATGGCTTTAATACGCCTTGTTGCAAGCAAATAATCAGAAAAAGCGTAGAATTCTGCAAAATATCTGTTTGCAGAAAATCATATTATGACGGGATTTCTTAACTTAACAGAGGTTGCAAGCAAAAGAAAAACCATGATACCAATTTTCTGGACTCATGGTCTTAACTTAATGATGTTGAACAGGTAAGCAATGGCATTAAGTTAAGGATTTTGGAACGTTTAAGATCGGAAGAGCA
>ERZ506427.1121-NODE-1121-length-10593-cov-3.733820_pt1 | contig 10593 bp, 9 predicted proteins | sample MGYA00513666_ERZ506427 | MGnify/ENA metagenome assembly ERZ506427
GTGTGCTCTTCCGATCTGATGAATTAACACAGAATTTCGTAAAGAACTATAAGGAAGCTTATGGTGATACTCCAATCCAGTTCGCAGCTGATGCGTATGACAGTGTATATGCAATTGCTCAGGCATTAGAAGAATCCGGTGTAAAGGCTAGTGATGCTACTTCAGATATTACTGCAGCTCTTGAAAAAGAATTTACTTCTATGACATTCAATGGTTTAACAGGATCTGATGTTACCTGGAATGCAAATGGTGAAGTTTCTAAGGCTCCTAAGGCTGTTGTAATTCAGAACGGTGCTTACGTCAGCGCTGAATAATAAATTGTGACGCACGGAGGCTGTTAATTGCGTGAACAATGACAGCCTTCTTTGTTGTTTTACAAAAAAGGAGGGTGAGTTATGGCGTTTCTATCATATTTAATTGGTGGTCTTGGACTTGGAAGCGTATATGCAATCATTGCATTAGGTTACTCAATGGTTTATGGTATTGCGAAAATGCTGAATTTTGCACATGGTGATGTCATCATGGTAGGTGCGTTTGTTGCCTATTTTGCATTAAGCTCTTTTGGTTTACCTACGATTGTTGCTTTAATTTTATCTGTCGTTGCATGTACTGTACTTGGTATTGTTGTTGAGAAACTGGCATATAAGCCACTGAGAGGTGCATCTTCTCTATCTGTATTAATTACAGCGATTGGGGTTTCTTATTTTCTGCAGAATGCTACAATGTTAATGTGGGGAACTGATACAAAAATCTTTCCAACTATATTGGAAGGCACATTAACAATTGGTGAATTGAGCATTCCTTATCTAACATTGTTAACAATTCTATCTTGTATTGTAATAATGGTTGTTTTAACAATGTTCATTAATAAAACAAAGACAGGACGTGCAATGAGAGCATGTTCTGAAGATAAGGGTGCTGCATCTTTGATGGGAATCAATGTCAATCAAATTATTTCCATTACTTTCGCAATTGGTTCTGGTTTAGCAGCAATTGCAGCAGTATTACTATGTGCAACATATCCATCTGTATATCCAACACTTGGATCTATGCCTGGTATCAAAGCATTTACAGCTGCAGTTCTTGGTGGAATTGGATCTATTCCTGGTGCATTTTTAGGTGGATTATTATTAGGTGTCATTGAAAATCTCGCAAGAGCATATATTTCAACACAATTGTCTGATGCAATTGTATTTATGGTATTGATTGTCATCTTACTCATTAAACCTACAGGTTTACTTGGTAAGAAAGTGAATGTGAAAGTCTGAGGTGTTGGTTATGAAATTAGTAAAATCTCTTTTCGGTCCGAAAACACGCGGACGTTCAATCAGTTTTGCTTTGGTGATTGTAGCATATATTGTTATCAGTATTCTGCAGAGTGCAGGCTCCATTCCTAGAATGATTTCTTCATTGCTTGTTCCGGTCTGCTGCTATATCGTAGCTGCAATCGGATTGAATATGAATGTTGGAATCTCTGGTGAATTGAATCTTGGACAGGCTGGATTTATGTCTGTTGGTGGATTTAGTGCTGCAATAACAAATGCAGTTTTATTGAATACAGTATCAAATGATTTTGTGCGCTTGTTAATCTGTATTGTGATTGGTGCACTGATTGCTGGATTTGTTGGATGGTTGATTTCTATTCCTGTTTTAAAACTGGAAGGTGACTACTTAGCAATCGTAACATTAGCATTTGGACAGATTATCATGTCATTGATGAATAACTTGTATGTTGGTTTAGATGCCAATGGCATTCATTTTGGATTTATCAACAATACAATGCAATTAGGTGAAGGTGGAAAAATGATTGTTTCTGGTCCAATGGGTGTAACTGGAAATAAAATGATTTCTACATTTACTGTTGGCTTTATTTTGATTTTGATTTCCTTGCTTGTTGTATATAACATTATTTATTCAAAAGAAGGCCGTGCAATCCAGGCATGCCGTGATAATAAGATTGCGGCAGAAACAATTGGTATTAAAGTTTCTTCCACAAAGACATTGGCATTTGTAGTATCCAGTGCATTAGGTGGTGCAGCTGGTGCTTTGTATATGATGAATTATTCATCTGTTGCCGCAACAAAGTTTGATTTCAATACATCTATTCTGATTCTTGTATATGTTGTATTAGGTGGACTAGGCAATATGACAGGAACATTGATTTCTACAAGTGTTCTTGTATTGCTTCCTGAAATGTTACGTTTCTTATCATCCTATCGTATGCTTGTGTATGCAATTGTATTGATTGTAATGATGATCGTAACAAATAATGAACAGATTAAGACATTCTTTGAAAAGTTCAAAAAGCAGAAAGGAGTCCAGGCGCATGAGTGAAACACGTGAAAAAGTTCTTGAAGTCAGAAATCTTGGAATCGATTTTGGTGGACTGACTGCAGTTAATAATTTGGAGCTTGATATTTATAAGGGTGAGATCTATGGTTTGATTGGACCAAATGGTGCTGGTAAGACAACAGTATTTAATATGTTGACAAAAGTGTATCAGCCAACGCGTGGAACAATTAAAATTGCCGGAAAAGATATGAATAAACTCGATCCTGTACAGGCAAACCGGGTAGGCGTAGCACGTACATTTCAGAATATTCGTTTGTTTTCTAATATGTCTGTATTAGATAATGTTAAAACAGGTATGCACAATGAATTGAAGTATGGATTGTTTACTTCTATCTTAAGACTTCCTAAGTATTACAAACTGGAAAAAGAATCTACGCAAAAAGCAATGGAATTATTGAAAATCTTTGGACTAGATCAATTTGCTGATTTAACTGCGGGAAATCTGCCTTATGGTGCACAGCGTCGTCTGGAAATTGCACGTGCTTTGGCAACAGATCCAAAACTATTGTTATTGGATGAACCTGCAGCGGGTATGAATCCACAGGAAACAGAAGATCTGATGGATATGATTCGCAAGATTCGTAATCATTTTGATATTTCAATTTTATTGATTGAACATGATATGAAACTTGTTATGGGAATTTGTGAAAGAATTACTGTCTTGAACTTTGGACAGGTACTTGCACAAGGTCTTCCACAAGAAATTCAATCAAATACAGAAGTCATCAAAGCGTATATTGGAGAGTGAGGGATCGAGTATGCTGAAAATTGAAAATTTAGTTGTACGCTATGGCATGATTGAAGCCATTAAAGGAATCTCTTTCCATGTTGATGATGGAGAAATCGTTACATTAATTGGCTCTAATGGTGCTGGTAAAACCACAACAATGCATGCAATCAGTGGATTATTAAAACCGGCAGGTGGTTCTATTACATTAGATGGAAAAGATTTGATTAAAACACCTTCTCATAAGATCGTTACGGATGGCTTAGCGCAGGTTCCAGAAGGAAGACGTGTATTTGCAGAACAGTCTGTAAAAGAAAATTTATTGCTGGGTGCATATTTTAGAAAAGATAAGCAGGAAATTGAAAAAGATCTTGCCTATGTATATGACTTGTTTCCTCGTTTGAAAGAAAGAGAAAAACAGCTGGCTGGTACATTGTCTGGTGGTGAACAACAAATGCTTGCCATGGGGCGTGCATTGATGTCTCGTCCAAAGATTCTTTTACTTGACGAACCTTCTATGGGATTGTCACCTTTACTTGTAAAAGAAATCTTTAGAATTATTCAAGATATCAATAAGCGTGGTACAACAATTCTTCTTGTTGAACAGAATGCAAAAATGGCATTAGGTATTGCTGATCGCGCATATGTTTTAGAAACTGGTAAAATAGTATTAGAAGGAACTGGCGAAGAGCTTGCTGCCAGTGAACGTGTAAGAAAAGCTTATCTTGGAGGATAATAATTATGTATGTAAAAGATCATATGACGAAAAAACCTGTTACTGTAACACCAGATACATCTGTATCTACAGTATTGGATATCATGCAGAAAGGACATTTCCATCGTGTTCCAGTTGTTGATGAAAATGGTGTATTGAAAGGTTTGATTACAGAAGGTGTTGTTACAGAAGCTTCTGGACAGAATACAACATCTTTGTCTATCTTTGAATTGAACTATCTTCTTTCTAGAACAAGTGTTGCGGATATCATGATCAAAAATGTTAAGACGGTTACAGAAGATCAGTTTGTTGAACAGGCAGCACAAGTGATGCTGGATGCAGGGATTAATGCATTGCCAGTTGTAGATGAAGCAAACAAAGTTATTGGTATCATTACAGAAAAGGATATTTTCAAGACTTTTGTTGATCTTCTTGGGTTAAAACATCAAGGAACAAAGTTTGTAATCAAGATGGAAAATAAGCCTGGCTTGCTCGCAAAAGCAGCAAAGCTGCTTGCAGATAATGATGCAAATGTGGAAGCACTTGGTGTTTATCAGAATGATGAAAGAGGTGCTGAATTCTTTGTGAAGGCTACAGGTGCAATTGAAGTTGAAGCAATGACTAAGATTCTCAAAGAGAATGATATGAATGTTGTGGCAATTGTGCAGACAACAAATGAAGGGAATACTGTTTTCTACGATCCTTCTAAAATTGCATAAGTAACGTCAGGGTATGGAGAAATTCATACTCTTCTTTTAATATGTACAGTACTTCATTTGAAAGGATGTATGATAGAATTTACATAAGAAAAGAAGGATGAAAATATGTCTGAGTCATTTTATTTTAAAGATTGGGTCCTTCAACAGAATGGACCATACACAATAACGGAACAAGATGAAGATCATATTCGTATTGAGAATGAATATGGACTTTCGGAAGTGAATTTTTATCATTTAGAGGAAGAAGGAGAAATCGTTGAACTTAAGGTAACATGTAAAAAAACAAATATGACGAGGTTCTTTTTGCATTTCCAACCAATTCATGAGGAACATGCAAAAGATCTATTTCATGAAATGATTTCATCTCTTATGTCATTGAAGAACAGCCGGACAACAAAAGTGCTGCTTTGCTGCTCAGCTGGTATGACAACTTCTTTCTTTGCTGAAAAACTGAATGAAGTTGCAAGAATGAATGCATTGGATTATGAATTTTCGGCAGTTGGTGTACAAGAAGTATATGCACATGTCAAGGATTATGATGTGGTTTTAGTTGCACCACAGGTTGGATATGAAGAAGCAAGATTGAAAAGAAGTATCGTCGATAAACTTATATTGAAAATACCTACGCAATTATTTGCAAGTTATGATGCTGCTGGATGTTTAGAATTTGTTAGAAGTGAAATGAATTCATATTTGCAAAAGGAAAAAAAGAAAGCATCGAACTGCTGCAAATGTAATAAATCGGATATTGGAAAAGTATTAATCATTTCAACTGCACCAAGTGAGGATAATACAATCATTCATTACCGTATTTATGAAAATGGTGAAATAATATTGGATCGCCGCGTATTGAAAAAGACGCTGGATCTAGAGGATTTAGATGACATTATTGCTACTCAGGTTTGCCAGAATACAAAATCTCCATTTAAAGCAATTAGTATTGCTGTGCCAGGAATTATTCAAGATGGAAAATTAGATTTGCCAAAAACAAAAAGTGTAAACCTGCAAGGAGAGAATAATAATTTATTTAATATTCAGAAATATTATGAAGACTGTGCTGGAGTACCAGTGAGAATCGAAAATAATGCAAATTGTGCAGCATATGGATGGTATACAAATCAAAGCAAGTATCAAACAGTTTGCTTGATGTCCCAGCCAGCTGGATGGCTGATAGGTGGTCAAGGAATCGTTGTGAATGGGAAACTGATCCGAGGATCACACGGGATTACAGGAGAAATACGTTATCTTTTAAATCAAATGAGTTATGAAACACCTCTTTCCATCAATCCATATAATGTAAAAATAATACGTGAAATTACTGGAAAAGCATTACTTGCGAATATATCTATACTTGATCCTGAAGTGATTGTTGTTCGCAATGATATGCTTTTGGATGTAGAAGAAATCAAAGAAGAATTAGAAAAGTATTTACCAGCATCTAGAATTCCAGAAATCATTCATATGGATGATTTTAATGATTATGTTATGGCGGGACAAGAAAGGCTGTTGAAGGAATATATTGAAGCACATAAATAGCATTGATTTGCAATATGTTATAATCCTGACTTTAGGAGTTGAAGAAAATGAAAATAGCTTTAGAAGGCATAAATAAGCCTTTTTAAGCTATTTTTTGCTTTGTAGCTGATTATCGTATTTTTTACTTCTTATCCTTTGTGGATCTGATAACAGTTCTCAGTTTTGATTTTTTAACAATCTGTGTGTCTGTTCTGAAGCCTGCATTTTCATGCAGTGCATCAGTCAGTTCGGTTCTTGTATATGATGGAATGTATCCCATTTCACCAATGTTTGTTAGTTTCATCTCTGACAGAGTATTTACAATCTGCGTCACTGTATACTTATTCTTCAGCTGATATTCAAGAATTCTGTATACAAGAAGGGCAATGAAACATGTCAGAAAATGTGCCCTGATTGCTTTCTCTGTCGATACATATACAGGTCTTGATCTGAATTCTGTCTTCATGATGCGGAAGCATTCCTCTATCTGCCATCTTCTTTTGTTTATCGCTATGATCTGTGAAGGATCATCATCAATATCCGTCATGACCGCATAGAATCCGTCATACATTTCTTCATTCGCTATTGCCTCTTCATTCAGTGTGGCTATGACATTATCTGCCACCTCACTGCTGCCGGTGACATGTATCTCTTCTATGAATCTGGCAGGATCGTTAGGATTCTTTCTGTTTTTTTCTGATCTTCCCATCAGCTGTAATCATTTTTTTTGCACGTTCAATCTGTCCTTCTCTGATCTTTCTCTGGTAGTCTCTGTATTTCGGCGAAAATGTAACGATGACTGTTTCTTCCACTGCACCGTTTACAACAGGTATTTCCTTGTAGTAGACAGTATTGAATACTTCCGGATCGGACATGTCAAGATTTCTGAGGTCGATGAATCTGTCTGAACCGAGCTTTCTGTACTGCTGAGGATTCAGTGCGGTTTCTCTGTCTTCAGCCTTGAGCTTTTTCAGTGACTGTGTGATTACATAAGATCTGTCACCGATATCATTGAACTGACGGTTTGTTTTTGATCCAAGTCCTGAATCGGAACAGAAAACAAACTTTGAACAGTCAAAGTCACGGATGATTTTCTGTTCGAGAGGCTTCAGGGTTGTCTGTTCATTCTGATTCCCCGGATAGATGTCAAAGGCAAGCGGAAAACCATCTGCATCCATAAACAGACCAAGTCCAACTATAGGAGAAGGACGGTGTTCCTTGCTTTCGCCGTATTTCCTCAGTTCATCTTCCTGCTCGATCTCAAAGAAGAAGTTTGTACAGTCGTAATAGAGCACAGACTGATTCCTGTGGTGAAGAAAATTGGAATTGCGATAGAGATCGCTCTGTATGTAGTCAGATTCATCTGCCAGAATCTGAAGCGCATCATAGACATTGTTCAGAGAATATCTGGGAGCTTCAAGAAGAGACTGACAGTAGGAATATGAAGATTTTTTACTGGCAGGATTAAGAATGCGAGCATATATGAGATCTGTAAGAATCGCATGAATATCATATCTGAACCTGTGTCTTCCTCTGATGTTTCTGCAGATGTTGTCAATTCTCAGATCGGTGCAGATCTTCTGCAGGAAGAGATAGCCGCAGTTGAAGGAACGCTGTTCATTGATACTGATGAGATTCTTCGGAGAAAGAGTAACCTGGATAGATTCAGATTCAGCCTTGTGCCGCTCAGTAGCGACGCGGGCCTGTTCTCTTGCCCATTTCATGACTTCATCACGGTCATCCGTACCGAGCATTTCCTTGAGATCTCTTAAGGTACCAAGTTTTTTATAGATTTTGGAAGTACTTTTGCCGTTCTTGTCGATATAGGCATAGTTGATATAGAAAGATTCAGAATTCTTGGATTTAGTAGTAGTAACACGCATAACATTCACCCTTTAATATTATATCACAGAATACAATAAAATACGATATATAGATGCATAAAATTTGACAAAAATAAGCACAAAAAAACGTGGTAAATAAGCCACGATTTAAAATTCGATATTTTTTATAACTCCTAAACTCCCGAGCAGTTTTTTATGATAATTTTTCTAACTGTTTCCTTAATATGCCAACTGTTTCTTTAACAGACTTTTACACTACCAAAACTTTTTTCCAACTATTTCCTTAACAACTATGTATCCGGGCAATTATGAACAGAAAAATTGCTTTTCATATTTTTTCCAATTCTATCCTTAACAAGAGGAAATTATTTTCCAACTGTTTCCTTAACAAATGCTTTTGTGTAATAACTTATGTGTTTTCTGCATTCCTTATCTTGTGATATTATATTTATATCCTTTGTACATCTAGTACCCGAGAAAGAGGCGTTGGCGATTCGTCTCTTTTTCTTTTCCCTTTTTGTGCACCTGTGACTGGCTGGAAATGGTGTAATCAAGCCTGTCAGAAAGAGAATTCCTGATTTTGTCACCTGTGCTAATCTATTCAAAAAAAGCAACCATAATTGAACGGTTGCTTAAATCGGTATTCTAAGTAATAGAAGTTTAACAGATTCGCACCGTTCTCTCCATCATATTGATGGTGTTTTCCTTCGTAAACTAATCATGACTTCTATTACTGAGATAATAATTCCATGTTTTCATAATCCTGTCAATCATTTTCTAATTGAGAAAAAACCAAAAGTCTTGCTGCTGTTAAGGAAACAGTTGGAAACAAACTTGTTCTCGATTAAGTTGGAAAATCTGATTTGCTGTTCGTGATTAAGTTGGAAAAATCCAGTCCGACATGTTATTTTCCAACTTAATCGCGAACGAATTCCCGTGTTTTTGACTCCTTTTTTCCAACTTAATTAAGAACATAATCAATATTTATATATTTACAGGGCAACACAGGCAACCAAGTTTTCCAACTTAATCACGAACAAGAGTATGGTCGGCACGGAATGTGCTTTTTTTCTGTTTTTTCCAACTTAATCACGAACAACAACTTATACATTGCATAGTTTTTCCAACTTAATCGCGAACAAGACTACATAGAACTGGTATGTCGTTGATTATCTATTATTTGTATAGGCCGCATTTTGTGATATTATATTTATATCCTTTGTACATTTAGTACCTGAGAAAGAGGCGTTGGCGATTCGTCTCTTTTTCTTTTTCCTTTTTGAGCACCTGTAATCATAATGAAGCACCTCAGAATCCGTTTCCCCAATTTAGTCACTTGTTGTACTCTATTAAGACCATAACAAAAGGAGACTGAAAACTAGTCTCCTGATTACGGTTCCTTCCGTTATTCATCTTATTCTCTTCCGGTATACTGTCTGTGAACGTGGCGTTTCTCGTATTGTTCTTTCTGATATTTTACCTTTTCAACTATTAACCATATGGATAATATCAAAACAATGCCTGATATTACCAGTGTTCCCTGAATGGAACAAACATAATTCATTAATGATTCCAACATACTAAACTCTCCTTTTTACAAATCTGTATCATTTGGAAAATAAGCAGCCTGATTACCCGTATCTTCCTTAAAGTTTCTAACAAACGGCATTTGCATGTTGTCTGACTTTGATCTGTTACATTTCCAACATAAAGTCTGAAGGTTGCTAGGCTCTGTTTTACCGCCTTTTGAAATCGGTATAATGTGATCTACTTCAAGCAGAAGGTTAGGCTCTTTATAAATTGAATTGCCACAACGCTGACAGGTCCAGTTGTCTCGTCTCAGTATTTGCTGTCTTAATTCTGGTGTCATCAGAGAGCGCTGTATCTTTTGATTCGAGCGCTTATACAGAAATTCTTCAACCTGAGAATATAAAACACCTATTGTTTGGGAATTGAAAACATAATCTGTTGCATACGTGCTTCTCCCTGTTGAGGATTGGTAATACATTGTAAATTTCGGATACAATGAATCGCCAAACTGTTCCCATTCAGGATTGCTAACCACCAGCTCATCAAGTTCTGCAAGCAACTCAGTACATCTTTTCAGATGGAAAAGCGTTTCGTCATTGACAGCAAGTCCAAAATATTTCTGAAGATAGTTCAGATGTCTTTCAAAATCATAGAAATTTACAGCTAACTGTCTAGAGCAGGGAAACGATCTGTAGATATCTCTTCTACCAAAAAGTGGCTGAAATTCATCACCGAGTTTTGTAGCTATTCCACTTTTGAAAAAAGCCTCATGCAATTCATGCTTAATTCTTTTTGTTTCACGCTGCTGGATAATTTCCAGAATTTTTATAGAAACTCCAATTATTGCAAGAATGACTACACCAGCTGCACATATTATTAAAAACTTCCCCTCGTTTGTCATCGCTCGTTATACACCCCATAATCCAGAATTCTGCATGTCACAGTCTGTTGAAAAACACCCATGCAATCGATTTTAGCATGTGTTTCATTCACTATGTTTCTATTATATCTTCAATAACAGAAAAGGTTAAGAATCTTGCATTCTCTGTTTTCGTTAGTCAACCTATAAAAAATGGAACTTTGTTATAATACTGATATATATATATACGAGGAACTTTTATGTCAAGAACACATATCATATTAATAGCATTGACTGCACTGTTATCTGGATGTCATAGCGAATCCATATCA
>ERZ506427.1127-NODE-1127-length-10547-cov-2.764678_pt1 | contig 10547 bp, 8 predicted proteins | sample MGYA00513666_ERZ506427 | MGnify/ENA metagenome assembly ERZ506427
AACCCAGTTTGCAGGGGTCCTGCAAGCTCGCAGCCGACGTGTACCGGCGCGCCGCAGGTGCCTGCCGTAGCCTGCCGTAGCCCGTCGCACCCGCACCCGCACGCAAAAAGGGAGGCCGACCAAAGTCGACCTCCCCAAACACGCTTGTGCGCATGCGTCGCGGCATGCCGGCAACGCGGCGCGCCGCTATCGTGCTGAAACCTACTCCGCGGCAGGAGCCTCGGCGTCGGCAGCCGCGGCCTCGACGGTCTCGGCAGCGGTCTCGGCCTCGGCGGCAGCCTGCTGCAGCAGGGCAGCGGTGTCTGCGTTGACAAGCAGCTCAAAGCTGGCGCGGCTCAGCACCTCGCAGGCCTCGGCGCGGCCGTCGGCGCTGCCCTCGGGGGCAACGGTTTCGGCATCGAAATCAACGGTGTTGAGCGCGTAACGGTAGGCAAAAAGCTGCTTTTCCAGCGCGCGCAGGCGGATGATGGAAGGCTTCATGTTGGTGACCTCGTTTCATAGTGATGCCTTCCCCCTTGGGGGAAGGTGGCCGAAGGCCGGATGAGGGGCAGGTCTGCGGGGGCAGCCCGTGAACAGGCTGCGGCGGAAGGTTGGCCCTCATCAGTCCGCTTCGCGGACAGCTTCCCCCAGTGGGGAAGCCTTTATAAGCATCATACCACATCTCGCGCACTTTTTCCATTGCCAAGCGGGGAATTTTGTGGTATTGTGGTTATACTATCGGGAAAAAGGAGGCCCGCCGCCATGACGGAAAAGCCGCTTGTAAGTATTATTGTGCCCATTTATAACGCACAGGATCATATCGCGCGCTGTGTGGAGAGCATCCGCCGCCAGACCTACCAGAACCTTGAGATCCTGCTGCTGAACGACGGCAGCAAGGATGTCAGCCTTGAGGTCTGCAGGATGTACGCCAAGGTGGACCCCCGCATCGTGCTGATCGACAAGGCCAACAGCGGTGTGGCAGCCACCCGCAATATGGGTCTGCGTGAGGCAAAGGGAAAATACCTGCAGTTTGTCGATGCGGACGATACGATCCAGCCCTACGCCACCGAGCTGCTCGTCCGCCATGCCGAGGAGAGCGGGGCGGATCTGGTCATTGCCCATTACAACCGCATCTCGCCGCCCAAGCCCCGCGCCGAGGGCAGCCAGCGGCCCGAGCGCCCGACCCGGGTGCAGACCTTCGGTTTCCTGATGGAGGGGCCGATGACGAAGGAGGAGTTTGCCGCCGGACTGATGCAGGAGCCGGCCAGCTTCTACTACGGCGTGATGTGGAACAAGCTCTACCGCGCCGACATCGTGCACGCCCACGATGATGTCATCTGCGCCGAGGATATGGACTGGTCGGAGGATCTCTACTTTAACCTGAGCTATATCCGCTATGCGGAGAAGTTCTACGCGCTGTCAACGCCGATCTACAACTACTTCAACACGCCGGGCAGCGCGGTGCATACGGCGCTGAACCCGGTGAATGTGGTGGCCACCCGTGCCACGCTGTTTGCCTATTACAAGGAGCTGTATGAGCATCTGGGCCTGTATGAGGAGTACAAGCCGCAGATCTATAAGTATCTGGTTGCAGTCGCCGAGGCGTGATGCCCGCCACGAGGCAGAGCGCTTATGGTGAGGTTAAGGGCCGGGCATGCCCGGCCCCTACAGGGTATAAACAAAAAACCGTCGATGATATATCGACGGTTTTTTGTTTATACCCAATGCCCGAAGCGGTATTTGGGCTCTGTCGGGTCCGGCACACGGAACTCATTGCCGAGGTAGACCTCGATTGCGTTTTTCTGCAGGCGGCGGGCAACGGCCGGGGGCAGATGGTCAAAGCCCTCCCGCAGGTTGGGCGGGCGTTTTTCGGGGTGGTGGCAATCGCTGGAGAGCAGATGCACAAGGTTCCAGTCCAGCAGCTTGTGCAGCCAGCGGCTGGTATGCCCCTCGCGGATCAGGCCGGTCGCGTTGATCTGCGCCAGGCACCCCGCATTGACCCAGTTGTACAACAGGGTGGGATCCTCGGTCACAAAGGGGTAGCGCTCAACATGGGCGAGGATCGGCGTGTAGCCCTGAGCACGGATGGCAAACAGCGTTTCATCAATGCCCGGCGGCTGGATGGTGGTGGGAAATTCAATCAGAATGTAGCTTGTGTCGGCAAAGGCCAGCTTGCTCAGATCAAGGCTGGGCAGAGCTGTGGAATAGTACACCTCCGCCCCAAGCTTGCCGGCTACGCGCAGCCCCTCGGTACGGACCGCAGCCGCGACCTGCCGGAAGGCAGCCTTGCGCAGTTCGACAAACTTTTCTACTGTGATGCGCTCATAATGAAAGTGCGGCGTAAAGACAACGCCGACAACGCCGTCGGTAACCTCCCGGCGCATAAGCGACATCGACATATCCAGATCTCTGGCGCCGTCGTCAATGCCCGGCAGGATGTGGCAGTGCAGCTCTACAAGAGAGTTTTTCATTCATCGGTTTCCTGTTTGGAGTCGTAGTAGCCGTACGAATAAGCGTAGGAGTAGCCGTCGCGGCGGCCGGTCTTTTTGGCGTTGTAGCCGTTCATGATGACGCCCAGAATGTGGGCGTTTACGGCCTCGAGGTTCTTTTTGCTCAGCTGGGCGCCCTGGATCGTGGTGACGCCGGGGCGTACAACGAGCAGCACACCGTCCGCCACGCGGCAGAGGACGGCGGCATCGGTGACGACAGAGACGGGGGGCGTGTCAACGATCACATAATCGAAGGCGTTCTGCAGCGCCTTAAAGATCTTCTCGGTCGTGGAGGAGGCCAGCAGCTCTGCGGGGTTCGGCGGGATGGTGCCGACCGGCAGGACCGTGATGCCGGTGTCCTTCATCCGGATGAGTGCGGAGGCCAGTGCATTTTCCTCATGGGAGGTGATGACATTCGTCAGGCCCGTGCGGCTGCGCGGGATGCGCAGATAGCGGGAGATAGCGGATTTGCGCATATCGCAGTCCACCAGCACGACCCGCTTGCCGGAGGAGGCCAGCGTGATGGCGAGGTTGACGGCAACATTGGTCTTGCCCTCCTCAGGAACAGAGGAGGTGATCAGGATGGTCTTGCAGCTGCCGGAGGCAGAAAGAAACTCCAGATTGGTGCGCAGGGACTTATAGGCCTCAGTAAACTGGAACGGGGCATCGGAACCGACCGTGAACAGTTTGCGATGGTTCTTTTTTGCGGGCTTGCTCATTTCTTTTTGCCTCCCTCATATTCAGGGATGACACCGACAACGGTGAGATCCAGATACTTTGTGACATCCTCCTCGGTGTTGATCTTGTTGTCCAGCAGGACGGTGAGGAAGATGATGCCGAGGCTGATGACCAGACCGGCCACGCCGCCCATGGCGGTATTGCGCATCGTGTTGGGGGAGACGGGATCGGGGTTGATCGAGGCGCTGGAAATGACCTTGACCGAGCCGGCCTCGACAGATTCCAGAATGACATCGGGGGAAACCACGGTGATCTGCTCACAGACCTGACGCGCCCACTCGGGGTTGTCACTCAGGACGGTGAGCTTCATGACCTGAGTGTCGTCCACGGCGCTGACGGTCACGCGCTCAGCCAGCTCGGAGTAGGTCAGGTTCAGGCCCAGATTGTTGATGACCTGCTGCAGCACGGTATCGCTCTTGATGATGATGCTGTAGGTGGAGACCAGCTTGGTGGCGGAGTTGATCTGGTCGCTGGTGACATTGCTGGTGGTGTCCTGCCGGGTGTTGACAATCATAAGCGCGGACGCCTGATATTTGGGGGTCATCAGGAACTTGGAGACACCAAAGCCGGCGCAGGCTAAGATCAGGGTTGTGAGAATGACGGCCAGAAGGTGCTGGCGGACGGCATTCAGGACCTCTAAAAGGTCAATGGTTTCATACTCTTCGTTTTCCATGCGTATCCTCCGATTAAGTGTTTTGGCGGCGTTTGGTGCGGCTTCCGGCAGTGAAGGTCAGCGCCAGCAGGATCACGGCAAGGGCGCCGTAAACCAGAGCGAACAGGCCGAAACGGCCGAAAAGATTCTGGACATAGGTGATGATCAGCTGCTTGACCGAGGCGGGGTTGAGGTTCAGATTGTTCAGGTGCATGGCAGGCACAAGCGCGGTGGCCCCGATGCTGCACAGAACGGCCGATGCGGTGAAGGCAAAGGTCAGGCAGCGCACGGCGAAGCGGGAGCTGCCTGCAAGGCGGATGGTCAAGAAAAGGCTGACTGCGCAAAGCACTGCCATGGCGCAGACGGCAAACGGCACGGTGCGGTTGAGCTTTTCGATAAAGGTGTACAGCTGGCTGGCCAGCGGTACGGTGACATAGTTGGCATAGTCCTGACGGCAGGCGTCGGCGACAACGACAACGGCGGATTCAATGTCGGAGGTGACCTCAATGCCGCGGTCGTTCAAATCGGCAATCATTCTGTCGTAGGTGGTGTTCAGGATGCCGTTGCGGGTGTCCTGCGCGGTATCGCCCGCATAGAGCCATGCTACGGACTCATCCATGTCAGCCAAAATCTGGTCGCGGGAGAGCGCCGAGGTCATGACCTCGGCCGAGAAGCCGGAGGCTGCGCCGTAGCTGATAAAGTTGTCGTAGAGAAAGCTGTAGGCAGCCTCGCTGAAATCACTGCGCGCGACCTGCGCTTTCATAAAAGAAGGGCTGCACAGGGTCGTCAGCAACACAAGGCAGAGAGCCAGCAGCGTGAGCAGCAGGCTGGACAGCCAGGAAAGCACCATGGCCCAAACGGTATTGCCCTTGGAACGGGGGCGTGCGGAGACATTCTTATGCATATTCAACACCCCCTTAGCTGTTCTTGTCCAGCACGGGGCCGGATACATATTTGGCGTAGACAAAATAGCGGTTCGGGGTAAAGCCGAGCGCATCAAAGGGGTAGCAGGTGTACAGGATCAGGTTTTCATCGGTGCGGGAGAAGTCATAGGAGGTCTCGTCCTGATAATCCATGACTTTCATCTCGGTGACCTCGTAGGTGTAGACGCCGTAGTGGGTCGTAATCGTGATGGTCGCGCCGACCTCGGCGTGCTGCAGGTCATTGAAGAAGGTGTTGTTGTGGCCCGCCAGCAGGATGGTCTTGCCCTCGCCGGGAATACCGGCGCCGCCGTTGTCTGCGTAGGTGCCCACGCCCTGATTTAGGATCTTGTTTGTGTCACCGTAAAAGACCGGGGCGTCCACATTGGTGCCGGAGACGGTGATCGTGGCATAGCGGTCACCCTTGACAGGATAGACGATGGAGCTGAAGGGCAGGGTCTCCGGCTGAGAGTCCCCGGCTTCGGCGGCGCCGCCGTTGATGACGGTGGCTGCATCTGCCAGTAGGTCCTGCGGTTGCGAGGCCTCCGAGGTGGTAAAGAACCAGCTGAGCAGTGATGCGTAAGGCCCCAGCACGGTGCGGCCGACTGCAAAAAGCAATGCGGCAGATACCAGTACAAAGAGCAGCGGTGCGGCCACATAGGCTGCCGGGCTGCGGCGGAAGAAAGAATGTTTCCTGCTTGCCTGCATAGTAGTGTGTTTCCCCTCCTGATTACAAAGATCAATGCCGGAAAGGCTCTGCGGTCACAGTGCCCTTTGACAGAATCTATTTATATGAACAGCCGGTCGATTTCAACTGGACCTGAGCTGTAAAGACAACGAAAACGGGCAGAGCCGAAGTTCTGCCCGTCACTGATGATGACTCACCAGTGTGCAACTGTCTTACAGTGCACGCTCCTTGCGGACGGCCATGCCGAGGATGCCGGCAACAGCCAGAGCTGCAGCAGCAAACACAACGGCAGAGTTGTCGCCGGTAGCCTTGATGACAGCGCTGGAAGAAGCAGCGATGGGGTTGGCATTCGCATTGGAAGCAACCACGCTGTTCTTGGTAGCGGTCTTAACGGCAGCGCTGGTGTCAGTGGTAGACTTGTTGGTCTCCTCGCTGGGATCAACCGTCTTGGCGATGGTCTTGGAAGCGCCGTTGGCGGTGGCCGTAACGGTAACCGTATCACCAGAAACGCTGACATTGACAGCAGCATTGATGCCTGCGCTGGTCAGGATGCCATTGACACTGTTCAGGGCATTCTGCACATTGGCAGCCTGATCGGCAGCCGGGTGGTTGTCGTTCAGGTAAGCCTGAACCTGATTTGCCTGAGCAATCAGAGTGTCCTTGTTGGCCATCAAAACGGCAACGCCGCTGTCGGACAGACCGTCAATAACGGTGTCAAAGCCGCTCAAACCATAAGCATTCATCTTGCTCTTGATCAGATCTCTATCAGAAGCAGCAAAAGCGGAGGTTGCGAAAACGCAAGCCATCACAACGCCCAGCAGAACGGCGACGAACTTCTTGAAGTTGTTCATTGGTAGTTTCCTCCTTTCCTCGAAAAATATATACGGCATAAACCGCATATACCGCGCAGCGGAACGGAGATAGACCATCCCGACTGTAACGGTATTAAAAGTATAGCACAAAGGATTGCAAATTTCCAGAGCAGATACGAAAAAATACGAATTTTGGATAAACTAACGAAAAGCGGCCCACCACACGAGATTTCATTGACTGATTTTAGAAAAAAAGCAGAAGTGTTATGTTGAAACAGCCAGAAAGGAGGCTGCTTTATGCTGCGTATTGAAAATCATGCTTGTATATGGTACAATAATCGTAACTATTCGGCCATACGGAGGTCCGTCATGCATTATCATAAAGTACCGCTGCTGTGCTTCTTGAACGCGGCAACTGAATTTATACTGCTCGTCACTGTGTTCATTCTGGCTGGTGTGCTGCGCGCGTTCAGCCCCATCGGCAGCCAGTTCGGCATGTGGGATGTCTGGACCTTCCTGCCGGTGGCGGGGCTGTACGCCCTTGCCAATGTGGCCTGCTATGCGGTCGAGGGGACTTACCGCACGCTGCATGTCAAGAACTGGGGCAAGCAGCTTTTTCTTGTCGGGCTTACAAACATGGCCGGTCTGGCGCTGATGGCCACCGTGTTCTACACCTTCCGGGTCAATCAGCTCTCCCGCCTGCTGCTGGTGTACTATTATCTTTTGTCCATCGTGGTCATTGTGGGCAAGCGGTTTGCCTTTGACAAGGCCGCCGATGCCTATGTGCGCAGGAACGACATTGCCTCCCGCACGCTGCTGATCGGCAGCGGGGAACTGGCGCAGCGGTTCTACGCCGAGACTTTCCGCGGGAAAAGCCCGGTGTCGCTGCGGTACAGCGGCTATCTGGCCCCCGCCCCCTGCAAGGCCCTGCCTGACTACCGCGGCACCGTGCAGGACCTGTACCGGGTCGTGCGGGACAACCGCATCGAAACGCTGGTACTGGTGCAGGATGTGCAGGACGCCGCCGAGATCCGCCGCATCATGCTGCTGGCGGACAGCTACCACCTGCGGGTCGCGGCGGTGCCGGTCTACAACGATTTTATGACCGCGCGCAGCGAGCTGGACAGCGTGGGCAGCATGCGCTACACCAACCTGCATCTGATGGACACCTGCGACATTATGGGCGTGAACATTGTGGTCACCGACATGGACAAGACGCTGCGCCTGATCGAGGAAAAGCTTGAGGATTGGCGCGGGAAATACATCTGCGTGGCAAATGTCCACACAACGGTGACGGCCCATGAGGACCCGGACTATCAGGCTGTGCAGAACGGCGCGGTCATGGCGCTGCCCGACGGCGGCCCGCTGTCGAAGTACAGCCGCCAGCAGGGCTACACCAATGCCGCCCGCGTGACCGGCCCTGATCTGATGAAGGAGCTGCTCCGGCAGAGCGCCACAAAGCACTACCGCCACTATTTTTACGGCTCTACGCAGGAAACACTGGATATTCTGCGCAAAAAGGTCGAGGAAAACTACCCCGGCGCCGTGATCGCCGGGATGTACTCGCCGCCGTTCCGCCCGCTGAGCCCCGAGGAGGACGAGGAGGTCGTGCGCAGGATCAATGAGGCAAAGCCGGATTTTGTCTGGGTGGGCCTTGGCGCGCCCAAGCAGGAACGCTGGATGGCTGTGCATGAGGACCGCGTGCAGGCACTGATGGTCGGTGTCGGTGCGGCGTTTGACTACGAGGCGGGCAACATCCGCCGTGCGCCGATGTGGATGCAGCGGCACAATCTGGAATGGCTCTACCGCCTTATGCAGGACCCGAAGCGGCTGTTCAAGCGGTATTTTGTGACGAACACCAAATATTTGTGGTGGACCTGGAGACAGTAAGGCAGTTTTGTAAGAGCATCGCGCCCTTTTTTGGGCGGCGGTGCTCTTTTTTGTTTGTTTATATGTTGTTTTCGGGTTTCCACGCTCTGCGGCAAAAAGCGGCGGGCGGGCGTGGTATAGTCATGGCTGTCCGGACATACACTGTAGGCGGCCCGCACGGGCTGCCGGTACATTGCGGAGGGTGACTGTATGACTGTATCAAGCAGAGAGCATCTACCTATCAACACAGAGAAGCTACTGCCCGGCGCGCGCAGCGCGGCGCTGCTGTGGCAGGGGGCGGCGCTGCTCGGCGGCGCGGCACTGGGGGCCGGGCAGGTCTATGGCGGTGCGGCACCGTTCGGGCTGGCGCTCGTCATCGGCTGCCCGCCCGCCTACTGTGTGGCGGCGGCGCTCGGCACGCTGGCGGCAGGGCTGGCGTTTCAGCCGGCGCTGCTGGGGATCAAGCTGGGGGTGGCGGCAGTGGCGGCCGCCACGGTGCGGCGACTTGTCGATGGCAGCACAAAAGCCGGTGTGCTGGCCGGCTGTCTGACGCTGACGGCAGCGCAGGTCATACAGCTGTTGCTGGTGGGTGGCATCCAAAATTTTTCCCAGACCGTCACGGTGGGGTGTACCGCCCTGCTGGCGGCGGGGTTCGGCTGGGCGTTTGCGCATTTTCCGGCGCGGGAGCCGCGGGGTGTCTGCCTGTGGCTGGCGGTGGCCACGGCCTGCCTGCAACGCTGTGCCGCCGGGCCTTTGGCTCCGGGCCTGGCGCTGGCCGCCGGGGCGGGGCTGTGCGCGGCGATGGCCGGAACGCTGGAGCAGACGGCGGTGCTGAGCATCGCGCTGGCGGCTGCTATCACGGCGTCCGGCCCGGCGCTTGCCTTTGCGGCGCTGGCGGTCGCGCTGGGCAGTCTGGCGGCGGCCTGCCTCTGCCCCGGGGAGCGCTGGCGCTGCGCCGGGGTTTTTGCGGCGGGCTGTACGGTGGGCGCGCTGGCGGCCCCCGATGCGGTGCATGCCGTGCCGCTGGCCGTCAGTGCCGGGGTGGGGATGGCGGCGGCGATGGCGCTGCCCTCCGGGGCGCTGCGCCGGGTCTTTCCCCCGCCGGCCCCGCCCGTGCAGGCGCAGGGGCTGAGCGGCGCGGCGCGCAAGCTGTCCGGCGTGGCGGATGCCCTGAGCGACATTGCCGACACGGTGAACGCCGTCTGCCAGCGGCAGATGCCGCCGAAGGGGGAGTGCTTTGACTTTGTGGTCGAGCAGGTGGCGCGCACGACCTGCCAGAGCTGCACCCGCCGCAGCCGGTGCTGGGTGCGCGGCTATGCCACGGCGATGGACGGGCTGTACCACCTGAAGCCGGTGCTGGAGAGCCGCGGCCGGGTGGAGGTGCAGGATCTGCCGGGGCAGCTTTCGGTCTGCATCCACCCGGCAGACCTCTGCACGGCGGCCAACCACGGCTACCGGCTGTGGCGCAGCCGCCGCCAAAACCGCGCCCGTGCGCAGATGCTGCGCACCGCCCTGACGGAGCAGTACAGCGCACTGGCCGGGGCGCTGGCCCAGCTGGCCGGTAAGCTGGGGCAGGCAGGTCTGCCCGACCCCCGGCGGGAGAGCCGGGTCGCCCAGCTGTTTGCAGGGCTGGGCCTTGAGGCGCTGGAGTGCAGCGTGACCGCCGATCTTGCCGGGCGGCTGACTGCCAGCGTTACGATCTGCCGCACCCATTTTACCCGGGAGGAGGTCGCGGGCCTGACGGAGGAGATGAGCCGCCTCTGCCGCCGGGATATGGATCTGCCCGAGATCACCCACTGCCGCACCGTCACGATGCTGACCTTCGGCGAGCGGCCGCTGTTTGCGGCGCAGTTCGGTGCGGCGGCCCACGCGGCGGCGGGGCAGAGCGTCAGCGGCGATGCGCTGGATCAGTTCTGTGATACGAGCGGCCGTGCCCAGATGCTGCTGTGCGACGGCATGGGCACCGGACGGGCGGCAGCGGTGGACGGCCAGATGGCCGCCAAGCTGACAGCCCAGCTGCTGCGGGCCGGCTTTGCGGCCGAGAGCGCCGCCCGGCTTGTAAATGTGGCCCTTGGGCTGAAGGGAGCCGAGCAGGAGGCCGGGGCCACACTTGATCTGCTGACGGTGGATCTCTACACCGGGCGGGCCGGGCTGTTTAAGGCGGGGGCGGCACCGAGCTTTCTGGTACGGGGCGGCGTGCCCCGGATGCTGGACGGCGCCAGCCTGCCGATGGGGGTGCTGGACAGTCTGGTGGGGCGGTCCTCGACCTTTGCGCTGGACGCCGGGGATTGGGTGGTGCTGGTCAGTGACGGCGCCCTTGCGGACGGCAGCGACTGGCTGATGCAGCAGCTGCAGCTCTGTGCGCGGCTGGGCCATACCCCGAAGCAGGCCGCCGAGACG
>ERZ506427.1146-NODE-1146-length-10384-cov-11.757188_pt1 | contig 10384 bp, 6 predicted proteins | sample MGYA00513666_ERZ506427 | MGnify/ENA metagenome assembly ERZ506427
ACATGCATTATCTGAAACTGCATCACCTGGTTGATGATAAGATCCATGCACGTTCTACCGGACCATACTCCCTGGTAACACAGCAGCCTCTGGGTGGTAAAGCTCAGTTCGGTGGCCAGCGTTTCGGAGAGATGGAGGTATGGGCACTGGAAGCATACGGTGCATCTTATACTCTGCAGGAGATCCTGACAGTCAAATCCGATGATGTGATCGGTCGTGTGAAGACATACGAAGCGATCATCAAAGGTGACAATATCCCTGAACCGGGTATTCCGGAGTCTTTCAAGGTATTGCTCAAAGAGCTGCAGTCTCTGGGACTGGATGTAAGAGTCCTGAAAGATGATAATACAGAAGTGGAAATCATGGAAAATATCGACTATGGCGATACTGATCTGCGTTCCATCATCGAGGGTGACAAGCGATACAACCGCGATGAAGAAGAGTCCTACGGAAACTATGGTTTCAGCAAACAGGAATTCGAAGGCGAAGAACTGGTGGATGTAGAAGAAGACGCAGCTGATGAATCAGCTGACGAAGAATTAGATTTCTAAGAGAAAACATTCTCTGATGCGATAGAAAAAGTCCTGTGGCCGCGTAACAGCGGCCGTGGGAATGAATCCTAGAAAGGAGCAACCAAATGGCTGAAACAACCAATAAAGAAGTATATCAACCAATGACGTTCGATGCGATTAAAATTGGTCTGGCATCTCCGGAAAAGATCCGTGAATGGTCTCATGGTGAAGTTAAAAAACCAGAAACCATCAACTACCGTACATTAAAACCGGAAAAAGATGGTCTGTTTTGCGAGAGAATCTTCGGACCAAGCAAAGACTGGGAGTGTCATTGTGGTAAATATAAAAAGATCCGTTATAAAGGGGTTGTCTGCGACCGCTGTGGTGTAGAAGTTACAAAATCAAGCGTTCGTAGAGAGCGTATGGGACATATTGAACTGGCAGCGCCGGTATCTCATATCTGGTACTTCAAGGGAATTCCGTCCCGTATGGGTCTGATCCTGGATCTGTCTCCGAGAACACTGGAGAGAGTTCTGTATTTTGCGAATTATATTGTCCTCGATCCGGGTGATACCAATCTGCAGCTGAAACAGGTGCTGACAGAGAGAGAATACCAGGAAGCAAGAGAACAGTTTGGAGACACCTTCCGTGTAGGTATGGGCGCAGAATCTATCAAAGAGCTGCTGCAATCCATAGACCTGGAAGCAGAATCCGTAGAACTGAAAGCCGGACTGAAAGATGCAACCGGACAGAAACGTGCCCGTATCATCAAACGTCTGGAAGTTGTAGAAGCATTCCGAGAATCCGGTAACAGACCGGAGTGGATGATCATGGATGTTGTACCGGTTATTCCGCCGGATCTGCGTCCTATGGTACAGCTGGACGGTGGACGTTTTGCTACATCTGACCTGAATGATCTGTACCGTCGTATCATCAACCGTAACAACCGTCTGAAAAGACTGCTGGAGCTGGGAGCCCCGGATATTATCGTAAGAAATGAAAAACGTATGCTGCAGGAAGCTGTAGATGCGCTGATCGATAACGGTCGCCGTGGCCGTCCGGTAACCGGACCTGGTAACAGAGCTCTGAAATCTCTGTCCGATATGCTGAAAGGTAAATCCGGACGTTTCCGTCAGAACCTGCTGGGTAAACGAGTTGACTACTCCGGACGTTCCGTAATCGTCGTTGGACCGGAACTGAAGATTTATCAGTGTGGTCTGCCGAAAGAGATGGCAATCGAGCTGTTTAAACCGTTCGTTATGAAAGAACTGGTTGCAAACGGAACCGCTCATAACATTAAAAATGCAAAGAAAATGGTCGAGAAAGTACAGCCGGAAGTATGGGATGTACTGGAAGACGTTATCAAAGAGCATCCGGTTATGCTGAACCGTGCTCCTACATTGCATCGTCTGGGTATTCAGGCATTTGAACCGATCCTGGTAGAAGGTAAAGCGATCAAGCTGCATCCTCTGGTTTGTACCGCGTTCAATGCCGATTTCGATGGTGACCAGATGGCTGTCCATCTTCCGCTGTCCGTAGAAGCACAGGCAGAATGCCGTTTCCTGCTGTTGTCTCCGAACAACCTGCTGAAACCGTCCGATGGTGGTCCGGTAGCCGTTCCTTCACAGGATATGGTCCTGGGTATTTATTATCTGACACAGGAAAGACCGGGAAGCAAGGGAGAAGGCGGATACTACAAGAGCCTGAACGAAGCTATCCTGGCTTACGAAAACGGATATCTGACACTGCAGACAAGAATTCACGTTCGCCGTGAAAAAACTCTGCCGACAGGAGAAGTTCTGGAAGGAACAGTAGAATCCACTCTGGGTAGATTCCTGTTCAACGAGATCCTGCCACAGGATCTGGGATTTGTAGACAGAAGTGTTCCGGGTAACGAACTGCTTCTGGAAGTTGATTTCCATGTAGGAAAGAAACAGCTGAAACAGATCCTTGAAAAAGTTATCAATACCCACGGACAGACAAAGACTGCGGAAGTACTGGATGATATCAAAGCTACCGGTTACAAATACTCTACGAGAGCTGCTATGACTGTATCCATTTCCGATATGACTGTGCCGCCTCAGAAACCACAGATGATCGAACAGGCGCAGGAAACTGTAGATAAAATCACCAGAAACTTCAAACGTGGTCTGATCACAGAAGAAGAGCGTTACAAAGAAGTCGTAGAAACCTGGAAACAGACCGATGATGAGCTGACAAAAGCCCTGCTGAATGGTCTGGATAAATATAACAACATCTTCATGATGGCCGATTCCGGAGCCCGTGGATCTGATAAACAGATCAAACAGCTGGCCGGTATGCGAGGATTGATGGCCGATACAACCGGTCACACCATCGAGCTGCCTATCAAGTCAAACTTCCGTGAAGGTCTTGATGTACTGGAATATTTCATGTCCGCCCATGGAGCTCGAAAAGGTATGTCCGATACCGCCCTTCGTACCGCCGATTCCGGTTACCTGACCAGACGTCTGGTAGATGTATCTCAGGAACTGGTTGTTCGTGAGATGGATTGTGCGGAAGGCAGAGATGAGATTCCGGGTATGTATGTGAAGGAATTCACAGACGGAAAAGAAGAAATCGAAAGTCTGCAGGAACGTATCACAGGACGTTTCTCCTGCGAGACAATCAAAGATAAAGATGGTAATGTGCTTGTAAAAGCAAACCACATGATCACACCGAAACGTGCAGCTAAGATCATGAGCGAAGGTGTCAATGCAGAAGGCAAACCTTACGACAAGATCAAGATTCGTACGATTCTGAGCTGTAAATGTAAAGTTGGTATCTGTGCAAAATGTTATGGTGCCAACATGGCAACAGGAGAAGCTGTTCAGGTTGGTGAGTCTGTAGGTATCATCGCCGCACAGTCCATCGGTGAGCCTGGTACACAGCTGACCATGCGTACTTTCCATAGTGGTGGTGTTGCCGGTGGCGATATCACACAGGGTCTTCCTCGTGTCGAGGAGCTGTTCGAGGCAAGAAAGCCGAAAGGACTTGCCATTATCACAGAGATTCCTGGTGAAGTTGCAATCAAAGATACCAAGAAGAAACGAGAAATCGTAATTACCGATAAAGAAAGCGGAGAAACCAAGACATACCTGATCCCTTACGGATCCAGAATCAAGGTTACAGACGGACAGATGCTGGAAGCCGGTGATGAACTGACAGAAGGTTCTGTTAACCCACACGACATTCTGAAAATCAAAGGTGTACGTGCCGTACAGGATTATATGATCCGTGAAGTACAGAGAGTATACCGTCTGCAGGGTGTAGAAATCAACGATAAACATATCGAGGTTATCGTTCGTCAGATGCTGAAAAAGATTCGTATCGAAGACAACGGAGATACAGAACTTCTTCCGGGTACGATGGTTGATTTCCTTGAATATGAAGATATCAATGAAAAGATGGAAGCAGAAGGAAAAGCTCCGGCGGAAGGAAAACAGGTTCTGCTGGGTATTACCAAAGCTTCTCTGGCAACCGATTCCTTTATGTCAGCAGCATCCTTCCAGGAGACAACAAAAGTCCTGACAGAAGCTGCTATCAAAGGAAAAGTTGACCACCTGGTAGGTTTGAAAGAAAACGTTATCATCGGTAAACTGATTCCGGCCGGTACTGGTCTGAAGCGTTACAGCAACATCAAACTTTCCACAGATGATATGCTGAAGGAAGAAGAGGACGATATCCTGCTGGAAGATGAAGATCTGGAACTTGTACCGGAAGATATCACAGTAGAGGAAGAAGCTTCCGAAACTGCTGAGACAGATGAAGAAACAGATGAAATCGCTGAAGAACTGGTAACTCTTGAGGATAGCGAAGAGTAAAGGTCACTGATATCAGGGAATAATGAGTAAATAAGTAAAAAGTCAGGGGAAACTGATAAAAATCAGTAATACTCCCTTGACTTTTTATTTTTTCGATGCTATGATACTACAGGTGCGCATGGAAATGCAGTTATTTTAATGTGCGCAAAATTACCTTATAAAAGGTAAGACGGCTGCATAGTCGTATGATTTAGAAATAGCAACCGCAGAACCAGAAAAGGAATAATTACAGGAGGTGAAATGGAATGCCAACATTTAACCAGTTAGTAAGAAAAGGACGTCAGACTTCTGTTAAGAAATCTACCGCTCCTGCTCTGCAGAAAAGCTTTAACTCTTTAAGAAAAAAATCCAGCGATTTGTCTTCTCCACAGAAGAGAGGTGTGTGTACAGCTGTTAAAACTGCTACACCTAAAAAACCTAACTCAGCTCTTCGTAAGATTGCCAGAGTACGTCTGTCAAACGGAATCGAAGTAACAAGCTACATTCCAGGAGAAGGTCATAACCTTCAGGAACATAGCGTTGTTCTGATCCGTGGAGGCCGTGTTAAAGACTTACCTGGTACAAGATACCATATCATCAGAGGTACTCTTGATACCGCAGGTGTCGCTAACAGAAAACAGGCTCGTTCCAAATACGGAGCTAAAAGACCTAAAAAATAAGATGAAAAGCTACGCTACGGCTGCTTAGCGGCATAGCAAAACAAAATTAACAATATCACAATACTATGTACGGTCATTCCATTTATACCCTGATGGTTGCGGGTGAAATAGAGGAATTTACCAGTGCGAACACATAGTCGACAGTACCTGTTTAACTGCTCAGGCTGTCATGTGAGTACCTAAGAGATAATCTATTGATTAAGGAGGGAAGTAACGTGCCACGTAAAGGACATACTCAGAAAAGAGACGTTCTGGCAGATCCAATGTACAACAATAAAGTGGTTACCAAACTTATCAATAACATCATGTTAGACGGTAAGAAAGGTGTAGCACAGAAGATTGTATACGGCGCTTTCGCTAAAATTGAAGAAAAAGCTGGAAAACCAGCTATCGAAGTTTTTGAAGAAGCTATGAACAACATCATGCCTGTACTGGAAGTAAAGGCTAGACGTATCGGTGGAGCTACCTATCAGGTACCTATCGAGGTTCGTCCGGAAAGACGTCAGGCTTTGGCTCTTCGTTGGTTAACTCTGTATTCTCGTAAAAGAGGAGAGAAGACCATGGAAGACAGACTGGCAAATGAGCTTCTGGATGCTATGAACAACACCGGTGCATCTGTTAAGAAGAAAGAAGACATGCATAAAATGGCAGAAGCTAATAAGGCATTTGCTCATTACAGATTCTAAAGGAGGAAATCCAATTGGCTGGAAGAGAATATCCATTAGAGAGAACCAGAAATATTGGTATTATGGCGCATATCGATGCTGGTAAGACCACTCTGACAGAGCGTATCTTATATTACACCGGTGTAAACTATAAAATCGGAGATACACATGAAGGTACTGCTACCATGGACTGGATGGAACAGGAGCAGGAAAGAGGTATCACCATTACTTCCGCAGCTACCACATGTCACTGGACTCTGGAAGAACAGACAAAACCGAAAAAAGGTGCTCTGGAACATCGTATCAACATCATTGATACCCCAGGTCACGTAGACTTTACTGTAGAGGTAGAGCGTTCCCTGCGTGTACTGGACGGTGCTGTTGGTGTGTTCTGTGCAAAAGGTGGTGTAGAACCACAGTCTGAAAACGTATGGCGTCAGGCTGACACATACAATGTACCTCGTATGGCATTCATCAACAAGATGGATATCCTGGGTGCAGACTTCTACAACGCTGTAGATCAGATTAAAACAAGATTAGGAAAAAATGCAATTTGTCTTCAGTTGCCAATCGGTAAAGAAGATGAATTCCAGGGAATCATTGACCTGTTCGAGATGAAAGCTTACATCTACAACGATGATAAGGGTGATGATATCTCTGTAGTAGATATTCCGGAAGATATGCAGGACGAAGCAGAACTGTATCATACAGAACTGGTAGAGAAAATCTGCGAGTTGGATGATGATCTGATGATGGAATATCTGGAAGGTGAAGAACCTTCTATAGAAGCAATGAAAGCAGCACTGAGAAAAGGTACCTGCGAGTGTACAGCTGTTCCGGTTTGCTGCGGATCTGCTTACAAAAACAAAGGAGTTCAGAAACTTCTGGATGCTATCCTTGAGTTCATGCCGGCTCCTACAGACATTCCGCCTATCAACGGAACTGATCTGGATGGAAACGAAGTAGTTCGTCATTCTTCTGATGATGAACCGTTCTCCGCACTGGTATTTAAAATCATGACTGACCCGTTCGTTGGTAAACTGGCATACTTCCGTGTATACTCAGGAACCATGAACTCCGGTTCTTATGTATTAAATGCTACAAAAGATAAAAAAGAACGTGTAGGACGTATCCTGCAGATGCACGCTAACAAACGTCAGGAGCTGGATAAAGTTTACTCCGGAGATATCGCAGCAGCGATCGGATTCAAGTTCAGTACTACCGGTGATACCATCTGTGATGATCAGCATCCGGTAATCCTGGAGTCCATGGAATTCCCGGAACCGGTTATCGAGCTGGCTATCGAGCCTAAGACAAAAGCCGGACAGGGTAAACTGGGTGAAGCTCTGGCAAAACTGGCAGAGGAAGATCCTACTTTCCGTGCTCATACCGATCAGGAAACTGGTCAGACAATCATCGCAGGTATGGGTGAGCTGCATCTGGATATCATCGTTGACCGTCTGCTGAGAGAATTCAAGGTAGAGGCTAACGTTGGTGCTCCTCAGGTTGCATACAAAGAGACCATCACAAAACCGGTTGACGTTGAGCATAAATATGCAAAACAGTCCGGTGGACGTGGACAGTATGGTCACTGTAAAGTTAAATTTGAGCCAATGGATGCTAACGCAGAAGAAACTTACAAATTCGAATCTACTGTAGTTGGTGGTGCTATTCCGAAGGAATACATTCCGGCAGTAGGCGAAGGTATCGAAGAAGCTATGAAATCCGGTATTCTGGGTGGCTTCCCGGTAGTAGGTGTTCATGCAAACGTATACGATGGTTCTTATCATGAAGTCGATTCTTCTGAAATGGCATTCCACATTGCCGGATCTATGGCATTCAAGGAAGCAATGCAGAAAGCATCTCCTGTACTGCTGGAGCCTATCATGAAAGTCGAAGTTACTACTCCGGAAGATTACATGGGTGATGTTATCGGTGATATCAACTCCCGTCGTGGTCGTATCGAAGGTATGGAAGATATCGGTGGTGGAAAAATGATCCGTGGATATGTTCCGCTGGCTGAAATGTTCGGTTACGCAACAGACCTTCGTTCCAGAACCCAGGGACGTGGTAACTACTCCATGTTCTTTGAAAAATATGAACCGGTTCCGAAGTCCGTTCAGGAAAAAGTTCTGTCTTCAAAGGCTAAATAATAACGCCTTACTATCAGGCGCCCGTAATTGCCGAAATTATGGAAATATGACTTGCAAATATCCTTGATTTGCAATATAATCAAGGATAGCAGGTCTAATAATATAGTAAATTAAAATTTTGCCGTAAGGCGCAAGTTTTAAGGAGGAAAATTAATAATGGCTAAAGCTAAATTTGAAAGAAGCAAACCACATTGTAACATTGGTACCATTGGACACGTTGACCATGGTAAAACTACTCTGACTGCAGCTATTACAAAAACTCTGCATGAAAGACTGGGTACAGGTGAAGCTGTAGCATTCGAAAATATCGATAAAGCTCCAGAAGAAAGAGAACGTGGAATCACAATCTCTACTGCTCACGTTGAGTATGAAACAAAAAAACGTCACTACGCACACGTTGACTGCCCAGGCCATGCTGACTACGTTAAAAACATGATCACTGGTGCTGCTCAGATGGATGGTGCTATCCTGGTTGTAGCTGCTACCGATGGTGTTATGGCTCAGACAAAAGAGCACATCCTGCTGTCTCGTCAGGTAGGTGTTCCTTACATCGTTGTATTCATGAACAAATGTGATATGGTAGACGATGAAGAACTTCTGGAACTGGTAGACATGGAAATCCGTGAGCTGCTGAACGAGTACGAATTCCCGGGAGATGACACTCCGATTATCCAGGGATCTGCTCTGAAAGCTCTGGAAGATCCGAACAGCGAATGGGGAGACAAAATCCTGGAACTGATGGATGCTGTAGACAGCTACATTCCGGATCCTCAGCGTGACACTGACAAACCGTTCCTGATGCCTGTAGAGGACGTATTCACAATCACTGGTCGTGGTACTGTTGCTACTGGTAGAGTAGAGCGTGGTGTTCTGCGTCTGAACGACGAAGTTGAAATCCTGGGTGTTAAAGAAGATGTTAAGAAAACAGTTGTAACTGGTATCGAAATGTTCCGTAAACTGCTGGATGAAGCACAGGCTGGTGATAACATCGGTGCTCTGCTGCGTGGTGTTCAGAGATCAGAAATCGTTCGTGGACAGGTTCTGGCTAAACCAGGTTCTGTAACATGCCACAGAAAATTCACAGCTCAGGTTTACGTTCTGACAAAAGATGAAGGTGGACGTCATACTCCGTTCTTCAACAACTATCGTCCTCAGTTCTACTTCAGAACAACTGACGTAACAGGTGTTATCAGCCTGCCAGAAGGTACAGAAATGTGCATGCCTGGTGATAACGTAGAAATGACAATCGAACTGATCCATCCGATCGCTATGGAACAGGGTCTGACTTTCGCTATCCGTGAAGGTGGACGTACTGTAGGATCAGGTCGTGTTGCTTCTATCATCGAGTAATCACTGATTAGCAGATAAAATTATATATATGGTTATCGCAAGATAACATTGTGTCCAAACGTAAGATACCCCGGAACCGCAAGGTTTTCGGGGTTTTTCTGTTGCCTGGAAATATAAAAAAGAGTGGAAAAGAATAACGAACAGTATAGAAAAACGGTTGCCGGGAGAGTATCCTGACAACCGTTTGTGATAACAGAATGATAACAAAATTGTGGAATCTGTAATTAATAAAGTATTTTATTTCAAGGATTTTGCTAATATATTTAGCATACGTGAAAATGTAAGTAGAAAATTGCATTGCAAACCATGTGATTTTTCAGGAATCATTTCAAATGAATAACGTTCATGAGCAAAAGTGTTTTCGCTCTTTTTTAAATCGCTAATAAACATTTCATTGGTGTAATCTGATTCAGAATTGCCTTTCATAGCGTTTATTGTTAAGTCCGAAATAATCTTTTTTGAATCATCGGATAATTTGTTAAAGAGATCTTTATATAGTTTATGACCACTGACAATTTTTCCATAATCATTTTCATAAAAGAGTTTTAGAATTATTTCACAGGAAAATGACAGATTAACAAACACAGGGTATAAACGCCAGATATCTTCTTGAGAAGGTGTTTGCGTTTGGAATTTGGGAAGCAATGATTGGTATAAATCATTTCCAATATTGTAATACGTCTCTGCCAAAACCTTAGCTTCGTCATGGCTGTAGAATTCTGTACCTTGTGTATAGTGTTGAACTGTTCCTCCGGCTGGATAAGATGTCATAGAATAAGCCTCCTTATGTCAAATCATATGTCTTGATGTCATTGCCTTCAGCGCCCTTCTTAACGATGGTATGACAACCTATCGTAGTTCCCATAGCACGCAGTTTCCATTCTTCCTGGGTAGCGTTCAGCTTATCCAGTTCTTCCTGTCTTTCCTCAGCATCTTCAATAGATAATATTTCAGCTTTTTCCTTTTCATAGACATTTTTAAATTGACACCATTTCTTGAAAAAGTCCTGCATTGTAGGATTATCGAATGTTAGCGCAACCTTCTGATCAGGTGTTTCAGCAAGTGAGAGGTTCACTGAATCATCAATAGAAAACAACAGAGAGAGTACATCTCCGACTGTTTCAATATTAAAATCCAGAAAAACACTTACATTTAATCCCAGTGCAGTTGCTATCTTTTCTAACTGATCCGGTTTTGGATTCC
>ERZ506427.1148-NODE-1148-length-10380-cov-4.288910_pt1 | contig 10380 bp, 9 predicted proteins | sample MGYA00513666_ERZ506427 | MGnify/ENA metagenome assembly ERZ506427
ATTTTGGACCGCAGGAAAATGTGGATGCCATGAAACAGAAGATTGCGCAGTATGGATGGGAAGTACTTTCCACCTGGGCAATGGGAGATTCGCTCGAAACACTGAGCCTGGCGGGTGCGGCAGAAGTAAATCTGGTTGTTTCATCCGTGGGAATTCCTGCTGCAAAAGTCCTTGAAGAAAAATTTGGTACACCGTATATTATTGGCACACCAATTGGAGAATTTGCAGAAGAGCTTGTGCAGGAATTAAGAGGATCAGAGGAGATCACATTGATCGGCGAAGCAGTGACTATGAGATCGCTGGCGTCAGAAATTGAGAAAAAATATCATTGTGCAGTCAGAGTGATCTGTCCTTTGGAAACGCATGAAGGGCTTCTTGGAGAGAATGACAGGGTGAGCCGGGGTGAGGAAGAAATGGAGGAACTTTTAAAGGATTCCAGAATCATTGTGGCGGATCCGCTATATCGTCCAATTTGTCCAAAAGGCAGTCAGTTTTACGAACTACCGCACGTTGCTTTTTCAGGCCGTATCTTCCTGAAAAAATACAAAAAAATATATTGATAAACAAAATTTTTGGTGTTATGATGAGAAAAAGAGAGAACGGAGGTTTTTAGAGATGAAAACACTTGAAACAAAAAAGGCACCAGCAGCTATCGGACCATATTCCCAGGCTAAAATGGTAGGAAACTTTTTATTCGCATCCGGACAGATTCCGGTAGATCCGGCAACAGGTGAAGGTGCAGGTGACAAGATCGAAACTCAGGCAGAGCAGTCCTGCAAAAACGTAGGTGCAATCCTTGAGGAAGCTGGACTTGGATATGACAATGTTGTAAAAACAACATGTTTCCTTGCTGATATGGCTGACTTCGCTGCATTCAACGCAGTATACGAAAAATATTTCACAAGCAAACCGGCTCGTTCCTGTGTTGCTGTTAAACAGCTTCCAAAGAACGTACTGTGCGAAGTAGAAGTGATCGCAGTAGCTGAATAATTTCATAAGAGCAAATTCGGAGCTGTCCTTGTTAAGAGGGTAGCTCTTTTTTTACCTTGAATGAATCTGTTCAGATTTTACAAGAATTTTATATAGAAATGATGTGAATTGGATAGAAACGCAATTTTGAAAGTGTTACGATGATTTCCGAAAATAATATTGATTTTGGAAAAGGAGTGCATGAATTTATGATAAAAACCTATGTGATAGATACCAATGTACTTATCCAGGCACCATACGCATTAGAATGTTTTGAGGATAATGATCTTGTTATTCCATTAGTTGTCCTTGAAGAATTGGATGGCTTAAAGAAAGCGGATGGAGAAAAAGGTGCCAACGCAAGAACTGCTGTGCGGAAACTGGAAGGATACAGACATAAAGGTGATTTATTGCAGGGTGTGGAGCTCCCCGGAGGAGGCGTCCTTAAAATTGAAAAGAACTTTGTTCATGTGGAACTGCCGCCGGATCTCCCGGATGACAAACCGGATAACAGAATCCTGAAAGTATGCAAAGGGCTCACAGAAACCAAAAAGGATAAGCAGGTTATTCTTGTAACAAAAGATATCGTTCTGCGTCTGAAAGCACAGATTCTGGGAATCAAAGCAGAAGATTTTGAAAAAGAGCAGATTTCGGACGATGATGCCCAGTATACCGGAAGGACAGAGGTATATATTCCGGAAGATAAGGTCAAAGAATTTAAAAAGAAAGGAATTTCACTTTCTGAAGCTTATCAGAGTGACGAAGAGGGAAATCATATCATTCCGGTATTTCATGAGAATGAGTTTGTTATTCTGAAACCAGATCAGTCCACAAAGAAGACACTTCTTGGCAGAGTATCCGGGAATAAAATTGTTGCGCTGGTTTATAAAAAAAGCAAACCATATGGAATATCACCGAGAAACGTCGGACAGTATTTTATGCAGGAAGCCCTCATGACGGATGCAAAGGAAGCTCCTCTTGTTATTATCAAAGGAATGGCCGGCACTGCGAAAACCTTTTATTCACTTGCAGTCGGCATGGAAAAGGTTTACAACAATCCGTCTCAGGAATATCGCCGGGTGCTCGTGTGCAGACCAAATGCACAGTTTGATGATGATATCGGATTTCTGCCAGGTGATGAAAAAGAAAAAATAGCGCCTCTGATGCGTCCGGTCATTGACAATCTGGAACAGATCCTTGACTCAGATGAAAAGAAACGATATGAGGATGAAGAGGAGTTGAGTGATAAGATAACAGAGGTTTTTGAGCGAGGAATCATTCAGACAGAAGCGCTGAATTTTATCAGAGGAAGATCGATCGCAAAGACCTATCTGATCATCGATGAAGCACAGAATATGACGCCAAATCAGGTAAAAGGTATTATCACAAGAGCCGGTGAGGGAACCAAGATCATATTGCTGGGGGATCCACAGCAGATTGACAAACCATTTCTGGATGAAAGAACCAATGGCCTGAGTTATGCGGCAAAGCATATGATGGACAGTCCGCTTTGCTGGCAGATCACATTGTCAGCGGAAGAATGTGAGCGTTCTGTACTCGCAATGGATGCAATACAGAGACTCTGATCATAAGTCATGAGTGGGTACAAAGAAAGAGGAATTATTTTGAAATATAAGGAAATTGCGAATAATAAAGAAATTAATGCATATTTAAAGAAAGGAAATGAAAATCTGGGACAGCTTGGTTTTACAGATCATTCACAGGCGCACTGTGTACAGGTGGCACATCAGGCCGGAAAGATTCTCAAGCGTCTGGGATATTCAGAACATGAGATTGAACTTGCAAAAATTGCCGGATATATGCACGATATTGGAAATGCGATCAATCGGAATCATCATGCTGAATATGGAGCACTTCTTGCAAATGATCTTCTGAAAGACACAAACATGTCACTGGAAGACCGGGTAACAGTTATAGCAGCAATTGGAAATCACGATGAATCCACTGGAAGTCCGGAAGATGTTGTATCAGCGGCGCTGATCATTGCGGATAAGACGGATGTACGGAGAAGTCGGGTCCGCCAGAAAGAAAGAGCAGCCTTTGATATCCATGATCGTGTAAACTATGCAGTTACCGATTCGAAGTTAAAGATAGACGAGGAAAAATCAGTGATCGCATTAAATCTTCAGATTGATGAAAATATCTGTTCTATGTATGATTATTTTGAAATCTTTCTTGAGCGAATGATGTTCTGCAGAAAATCAGCAGAGATATTGGGAAGCACCTTCAAATTAACGGTAAATGGACGTAAGGTATTGTGATTACTTCACCCTGGACCTGAATTGGTTCAGGGATTTTTTTTGTCTTGTTTTTTTCAGATTCTCAGGTATATTATAAGAAGAAATAAACATTTAGCAAGTCAGGAGGCAGCATGGCAAAAAAGAAATTTTATGCAGTAAGACAGGGCAGAAAGACGGGAATGTTCCTTACCTGGGATGAGTGTAAGAAGCAGGTAATGGGGTATCCGGGCGCGATATATAAGAGCTTTGGGACGGAAGAGGAAGCAAAGGAATATCTGGGGATTGCTGTGGCCGCAGATGACATGCAGGAGGATGGTCCGTCAGCTGGTGCGGTGGAAATCTATGTTGATGGAAGCTACCATTCAGCCACAAAAGAATTTTCTTACGGAATGGTGGTTCTGATCAATGGAAAAGAAGAGAAATTTTCGCAGAAAATGTCTGATCCAGAGTTGGCGCAGATGCGAAATGTGGCTGGTGAGATCAAAGGAAGTGAAGCAGCGATGCAATACGCTCTGGACCACAAAATCCCTTCTATTATAATTTATCACGATTATCAGGGTATCGCGAGCTGGTGCAATGGTGACTGGAAAGCAAACAAAGCCGGAACGATTGCATATCGTGATTTTTATCGTAAGGCGAAAGAACGGGTTCACATTGAATTTCGAAAAGTCAAAGGACATTCTAATGATAAGTACAATGATATGGTCGATGAACTTGCAAAAGAAGCACTTGGAATCCATTGACAAAATCTGCCCAAAAGACTTATACTATCACTGTCTCTGGCATGACCGGAGCAAAACTTTTTGAGGAGGATACTATCATGAAAAACAACAGCAGTATCAAAACCGTGGTTGCTGTCGGAATTGGCGCAGCACTGTTCTTTGTACTTGGACGTTTTGTTGCAATACCGAGCCCGGTACCGAACACAAATATCAGTCTTCAGTATGCAGTACTTGCACTTCTGGCTACTATGTATGGACCGGTTGCAGGCGGACTGATCGGGTTTATCGGCCACGCACTGATCGATCTTTCCTGGGGTGGAAGTCCGTGGTGGAGCTGGGTAATCACATCAGCATTTGTCGGCGTGGTTATCGGACTGTTTGCCAAGAAACTTGATGTTCAGGAAGGTGAATTCGGAAAAGGCAAAGTTGCTGTATTTGTAGTTGCAAATGTGATCGCGCATGTGATCGGATGGGTAGTTGTAGCACCTGTACTTGACATTCTGATCTATGCAGAACCTGCAAACAAAGTATTTGCACAGGGTGTATTTGCAGCGGTTTCTAATACAGTCACCGGTGTGATCGTAGGTGGACTTCTTATTCTGGCATATACAAAGACGATTGCCAAGAAGGGTTCCCTGGATCAGGAATAAGATATGGAGTTGCTGTTCACAGGTGTTCATGCAGAAGTGGACAGCGTCGGAAAAGCCTTCTCATGTAGCTTATATGGCTTGTGAAAAGGCTTTTTCTATTGTTGATCAGATAGTATTCTTGAATTGTTTTTGTAGTTATTGAATGGTTAATATAAATTTTGAGGTGTTTGAATGGCTGAGAAAAAATCCCCTGTTATTTCATTTAAAGATTTTTCATTCCAGTACCGGGCGCAAAAAAAACCTACACTGACTGGAATCAATCTGGATATTTATCCAGGTGAAAAAGTGCTGATCGCGGGACCTTCCGGAAGTGGAAAAAGTACCCTGGCAGGATGTATCAACGGACTGAATCCCTTTTCAAATCCGGGAGAATGTAAGGGAACATTGACGGTGGATGGTGTGGATGCACCACACAGCAGTATTTTTGAATTATCTGCGCATGTAGGAACGGTTCTTCAGGATCCGGATGGACAGTTTATCGGACTGACGGTTGGTGAGGATATTGCATTTGCTCTGGAAAACAGTTGTACTCCTCAGGATGAAATGCATGCGATCACCAGACATGCGGCAGAACTGGTAGGAATCGAGAAGCATCTGGATTATGCACCGCATGAACTCTCTGGTGGACAGAAGCAGAGAGTCAGCCTTGCGGGTGTCATGGTAGATCAGGTAAAAATTCTCCTGTTCGATGAGCCTCTGGCAAATCTTGATCCGGCAGCAGGAAAACAGGCGATTGAGCTGATCGATGAGATCCAGAAAAAAACGGATACGACAGTTCTGATCATTGAGCACCGTCTGGAAGACGTTCTCTGGAGAAACGTAGACCGTATCATATTGGTAAATGAAGGAACGATCCTTGCAGATATGACTCCGGATGAATTGCTTTCTACCAGCCTGCTGGCAGACAATGGCATTCGTGAGCCTCTTTATGTGACTGCGATGCGCTATGCAGGAATCGACATTACGAAAGAAAAGAGGCCGGCACACGTGGACTCTGTTGTGCTGAATGAAGGAGACCGTAAGAGATTACAGGAATGGTTTGAGGCACAGCCGTTTAAAGAAGAGGCCGGAGAACGGGAAAAGCTTCTGGAAGTGAAGAATCTCAGTTTTGGATATACGAAAGAGCATCAGACACTTCATAATGTCAGCTTGTCAATTGACAAAGGAGAGATGGTCAGTATCGTGGGAAGGAATGGCGCCGGAAAATCAACGTTTTCCAAACTTGTATGTGGATTTGAGGATCCGGATTCCGGAGAGATTCTGTTCCATGGAAAAGATCTGTTAAAGGAGAATATCCGTCACCGTGCGAAATATATCGGATATGTTATGCAGAATCCAAATCAGATGATTTCGAAGACGATGATCTATGAGGAAGTAGCACTGAGTCTCCAGAAGGCAGGAATGCCGGAGGAGAAAGTTCGGCAGAAGGTAGAAGATACATTGAAGATCTGCGGACTTTATCCGTTTCGTAACTGGCCGGTTTCAGCTTTGAGTTTTGGACAGAAGAAACGTGTGACGATTGCAAGTGTACTGGTGCAGGATCCGGAACTGATCATTCTGGATGAGCCGACTGCCGGGCAGGATTTTAAACATTATACAGAGATCATGGAGTTTTTGCGTAAACTCAATGAACGTGGTGTGACAGTCGTGATGATCACACACGATATGCATCTGATGTTGGAATATACACCAAGAGCACTGGTATTTTCCGATGGACAGCTGATCGCAGACCGCAGAGCATCCGAAGTACTCTGTGATCCGGAACTGATCGAACGTGCGGCACTGAAAGAAACAAGTCTTTTTACTCTGGCAAATCATTGTGCGATCACACCGCCGGAAGCATTTGTGGAACGATTTATCGGAGAGGACAGGGAGGTGAGAAGCCATGGCTGCTAAAACGGTATTAAATTATCTGGACCGCGACAGCGTGGTACACAAAATGACAGGAACAACCAAGCTGGCATTTTTCCTGTTGTTCACGTTCGCAAGTATGATCACTTATAATACCTGGGTGCTGTTGGGATTGTTTGCAGTCAGCCTTGCTGCATTTAAACTCAGTAAGATCAAATACCGTGAAGTTCGGTTTATGATGATCTTTATGCTTGTTTTTCTGCTTTTGAACAACCTGTTTATTTTTCTGTTTGATCCGAATCAGGGAACGAATCTGTATGGAACAAGGCATGTATTGTGTCATTTGTTTTGGAGATATGATGTGACCGCAGAGCAGCTGTTTTATATGTTGAATATTTCGCTGAAATATTTTGTGGCCCTTCCAGTTGCGATCCTGTTTATTTCTGCGACAAATCCGAGCGAGTTTGCCGCCAGTCTGAACAGTATTGGAATTTCCTATAAAGTAGGATATTCTGTGGCAATTGCACTTCGTTATATTCCGGATATTCAGAGGGATTATCACAGTATCAGCCAGGCACAGCAGGCGAGAGGTGTGGAACTTGGAAAAAATGAACACTTCTTTTCCAGATTAAAGAATTCTGTTAATATTCTATTACCGTTGATTCTGACGAGTCTGAACCGTATTGATACGATCTCTAATGCGATGGAACTGCGTGGATTTGGGAAGAATAAGAAACGGACGTGGTATACCAGACGGCCGTTTGAGCGGAGAGATTTTGCAGCGCTTGGACTGGGCGTAGTGCTGCTGGTTGTAAGTCTGACGGTGACAATTAAGTTTGGAAGGTTCTACAATCCTTTTATATAAATAGAATGAAAAAACAGCGGGATATCTTCTCCATACGACAGAAGAAGAATCCCGCTATTTTTACATATTGCGATATCATTTATACGAAAGCTTATCGATTTGAAATATCAGGAGAAGTTTTCTAAGGCCTCTCTATACGATAAAATTACATATTAATATTCCGCCCAGGGGTTGCAAGGGGACTGGCGTAAAGTCCCCTTGCGTTTGTTTTGCATTCCAATGCAAGAACAGGTCTCAGGGCGCATGCCATGGGAAATTGTTAATACAAATTGACGGGTTACAGGGAAGTACCCAGTGCTGCTTTCTTAACCTGCACCAGTGCTTTTGATACTGCCGGGATAGAAATTACGATCACTGTGATGATTCCTTCTGCAAGCAGATAGCTGTAGTTATATACGATCGGATAAATTGCAGTCAGGGACTTCGGGAAGTTATCCGGCATGTAGCTCATCCAGTACAGATATCCGCCAAGTGCATGAAATGCACCTCTGGCAATAACTGCCACAATGTATCCTTTAAGCAGACCATGGCTTTGCTTTGCGAAGAATCCGGCAATTCCAAGGGCAGCGAATGCAAGGATATAATCACAGCAAACCTGGAAGAAGGAAAGTACATATGGTTCCTGGATAAACTGCAGGATTCCATAAGCAAGGCCAACTGTGATACCGGTGCCTACACCATACCAGTTAGCAGCCAGTACAATAAACAGCATACTGCAAAGAGTAACGCTTCCACCCCACGGCAGAGTAAAAATCTTCAGGTAAGAAGTGACAAAAGCGAGTGCCATAGCTACAGCACAGAATACAAGCTGTCTTGTAGTCAGTTTGTGTTTTTCTGAGTGTTTTCCTGCAAAACAGATTGCAGCCAGGAACAGAATGATTCCTGCGATGATTGCGATGGCGTATCCGGCTGTTGTCAGGCCGCCTTCATTTGTAACCATAAAATTAAACATAAAATAAGACCACCTTCATCTTGATATGTAAGTTAATATTATCTGGATTTTCCAGACATACTTATTATAAACAAAGGAGTGGATAACGTCAAGACTGCCGATTTTTGACTTTAAACCTCAAAAGTGCTTGTGTTTAAAGGGTATTATGAGCTATACTGGAATAGTATCTGCCTGAGGGAAATGTTCTTTCAGGTGTGTGAAAATGGGAAGAGGGTTAAAGTTATGATGGTTGATCTGATTGAGAAAATATACAGCTTTCTGTGGGGAGATTTGGTGTATATTCCGCTGCCGGGTGGCAGTACACTTGGAATTTCGCTGTTGATCATTTTACTGATTCCGGCGGGAATTTATTTTACGATCCGGACGCGTTTTCTGCCGATTCGTCTGTTTCCGGATATGGTAAGAGCATTGGTTGAAAAGAAAAAGGATAAAAACAGTCTTTCATCTTTTCAGGCACTGGTCGTATCAACGGCGACCAGGGTTGGCATGGGAAACCTGGTCGGTGTGGTTGCGGCGATTTCAGCAGGTGGTGCCGGGGCTGTGTTCTGGATGTGGGTAACAGCGCTGATCGGTTCATCTACAGCATTTATTGAAGCAACACTGGCACAGCTCTATAAAGAAAAAGATCCACTGTATGGCGGTTATCGTGGCGGGCCGGCATACTATATCCATGCCTATGTGGAAGAAAAACAAAAGAAAAAAAGAAACAAAGTTGTGATTTCTGTGTTATTTGCAATCTCAGGCCTGATCTGCTGGTGTGGTATCAGCCAGGTGATCAGTAATTCCGTTGTTTCTTCATTTAAGAATGCATTTTCCATTCCACCGATCTATACGACGGTTGTGCTTGTTGCAGTTGCAGCAGTGATCGTACTCCGTAAGAATGCGACAGTTAAGGTCCTGGATATGATCGTGCCGATAATGGCGGTTGTTTATTTTGCAATCACGATTCTGATCATTGTGATGAATATCGGCAGTCTTCCGGGTGTATTTGCAAGAATCTTTCAGGAGGCATTTGGATTTCGACAGGTGGCAGCCGGTGGTTTCGGGGCGGTACTGATGAATGGAATCAAAAGAGGACTTTTTTCCAATGAGGCAGGCTCTGGTTCTGCTCCGTGTGCGGCAGCTGCGGCAGAATGTGATCAGCCGGTCAAAGCAGGACTGGTACAGGCACTTGGAGTATTTATTGATACGATCGTGATCTGCAGCTGTACTGCAATGATCATGCTTCTTGCCCCGGAAGAAAAAGTTGCAGGACTTTCCGGAATGGATCTTCTGCAGACGGCGATGGAACATCATCTCGGAAGATTTGGTGTGGTTTTTATTGCGGCGACATTATTTTTGTTCAGCTTCTCGACATTCCTTGGAATTTTATTCTATGCAAGAAGCAATGTGGCATATCTTTTCGGAGATAACTGGATATCACAGACGGCATACAAGATCATAGCACTGTTTATGTTGTTTATAGGTGGCCTTGCAGCTTATACTTTTGTATGGGACCTTGGAGATGTGGGAATCGGTCTGATGACAATATTCAATATCATTATTCTGTATCCGCAGGGTGAGAAGGCGTTGAAAGAGCTGAAAAAATACGAAGAATCCGAAAAACATCGAAAAGAAAGACCTGAAAAATAAAGAAAGACATACATAAAAAATACCCTGGCAGGAATTCCCTGACAGGGTATTTGTCATGTGCGGCTTATTATGATCAATAATAATCAACAGCTTCGACAGTTTCGCTTCCGGAAGTGAAATCTGTTGTGATGGAGAAATCGTTGAATGAGTAAACACCACCAACTTCGTTGCCATTTGCATCGTATGCAGGTTCATAATCAACTGGTGTTCCATAGATATTCATGAATTCATTCAGTGTAGAACCAACATAAGATGATGCATCACCGGAAGATGCACTTGCTGTGGAAGAAGCAGAGTCAGAACTGGTATCTGTGGATGCTGCATCAGAAGATGTGCTGCTGTCTGTAGAAGCAGTTCCGTCTGTTGTTGTACCATCTGCCGGAGTTGTGGAAGAAGCATCTGTTCCGGCCGGTGCAGGTGTAGTTGTCAGGTTGGCTGCCGGGGTAACAGTAGGTGCTGGTGTAGCAGTAGGTGCCGG
>ERZ506427.1163-NODE-1163-length-10309-cov-4.379072_pt1 | contig 10309 bp, 9 predicted proteins | sample MGYA00513666_ERZ506427 | MGnify/ENA metagenome assembly ERZ506427
TAGAGCACTTGACTTTTAATCAAGTTGTCCGGGGTTCGAATCCCCGATGTCTCATGAATTTAAGGTACTATCGTTATGATAGTACCTTTTTTGTTGGTGTTTAAAGAATTTCGAGAGAATAAAATACTATTTCACTGTTACATATTTAGTTACAGTGTAAAACAGTTTTGGACATATGGGTTCTATAAATTACGTGTTTGGCATATATTATATTACATGTGTAGTAGTGGGAAGTGCGCAGTCCTGATGCTGGACATGCTGACTGGAACTTAAATGACTGGAAATAGAAGGAGGATCATTATGAAGAAAGTGCGAGAGTGTTTTCATATGCTGATAACCGCGGTCATTTGTCTTATGGTAAGTATGGTTCCTGGAAAGAATGTAACCGCTGCAATAGTTGAAAATAATGCTGCTTCAGAAATCTTATCCACCAGAGAGAGACATATGGCAGATAGATTTACACAGAGCGTTATGGATAAAATGCGTAGTTTGTGGATAAGCAGTTATCTGAAACGTAATCGGATGTGGAAAAAACTCTTTTTCTGGCTTCAGGGACCGGGTGATAGAAAAACAAAAACTGTTTCCTTATTATATAGGAATAAGAAAACAGTTTTTGGAAGTGCTTAAGCTTTTTTCAGTTGAATATTAATAGAACAGATTTCACTGTCGGTGCCGATACGCATTGCCGGCCCCCAGACACCGGCTCCGGAAGTCGTAATATTAGTCATGTTGTCTTTAATTAAAAGCCCACATGGATTCTCCCACATCAGTTTGATGGTAAAGTTTCCGGGGAATGTCTGACCGTCATGTGTATGTCCACACAGATCGAGATCTACGCCTGCATCAGCAAGTTCCTGTAGTTCCTTTGGCTGATGATCGATCATAATAATTGGTTTGTCCCTGTCCAGTTTTTCGGTAAGCTGGGCGGGGGCTTTTCTAGTTTCATGAATCTTTTCTGTGAGGGAGGCATCTTTGCGTCCGATTACGTAGAATTGATCATTGATCAGAACAGATTCATCTTCCAGTATATGAATATTGGAATCTTCAAGAAATTTTTTCATGCGGGGATCTTTTATGTCGGAAAGATCTCCATCTTTATGTTTAAAGGTAAAGCCTGCAAGAATTTCTTCATTCAGATCATGATTTCCCCAGCAGGCATATACACCATAAGTGGACTTTATGCCACGAAGAGTTTTTTCAAGTTTTTCCGGATCTCGAACCGCATCGTATTCATTATCAAAAATATCCCCTGCAATACATACCAGATCAGGTTTCTGTTTATTGATCTTACGTACCAGTTCTCTGGCATGGAGAACGCCGGCATTGTAGCCAAAATGTGTATCTGCCAGAAGAACAACTTTTATGGAGGTGCGCTCAGGAATTGTTTTATTTATTATTACGTCATAAGAAGTTGTTTTTATATATTTGGCATGAAAAATTCCACATGCACTTAAGAGAAGGATCAACAGTGCACAGATTGTACCGGCAACTGTAAAAGCTGTTCTGGAATGAATCCATGATGCATGAAATACATATTTCAGAAGGATTCGTCCAAAATCGGCAAGCAGAATGATTACAAGTGTATAGAGAAAGATTCCCAGGAAATAGTTTCCGGTTATTTTCAGCATTCGATGAAGAGATTTTGGATTTTTAATAAGAAATCCTGTAAGCAGACTTGTGGAGAGCAATACATAGATTACTGCGAATATAAGTCGAAATACCAAAGTACGGAGAATACTGTGGCATGTGCCCATCCATAGATATGCCCATCGCAGGATATACAGATTCAACAGCAGGTAAATGGGGGAAAGATAAATTGCAATCATACAGGTCACTCCAATAATTTAGTATTCCTATTATAGCATGAACATATCATTTAAACGGATAAAAATTGTGAAATGATGGTTAAAAGAAACATAGAATACATATAGTATACAAACTACATAAAGGTTATCTGTATGAAAAAAAACAGTCGTATGTATTTTTCAAATATTGTTGTATTGATGTTGCTTCCGTATTTGATAACGATTCTGATAAACGGATACGATATGGCGGTTCTGAATCAAAAAGCGGATTTTGAGACAGTCTTACCGGTTATTCTGGCACTTCAGATTTCTTCAGATTATGAGCCGGAAACTATAAAAGCACAGGCTGTTATTGCAAGAAGCAATCTGTACAGGAAAATTGGAGAAAAAGAGAGTATAAATAGAAATGGAGATCAAAATAAAAAAGAAAGAGATGCCAGAAGTGAGAAATTTTTTGAGACTTGCCGGGAACTCAGAGATGAACTTCCGTCCTGCTGGAGTGTGTGGGAAAAAGCAGACAAAGTTTATGAAGAGGCAGTAGAAGATACTTCCGGTCAGGTGCTGACATATAATGGGGAATTGAAGCTGGTTCCATATCACCAGATCAGTGCCGGGCAGACGAGAGATGGAGAAACCGCATTTCATAATGAAGAATATGCCTATCTTAAAGCAGTGGACAGTAATTCAGACAAAACAGCACCAGGGTATCTGAATAGTACTTACATAGCGAAGCAGCAGCTTCCGGTGGAATTAAGAATTGTGGAGAGGGAAGACAGCGGGTATGTGGTCAGTCTTATGGCAGATGAAAATATTCTGGAAGCAGAGTCTTTTGTTACGGGGATGGGAATTGCTTCGTCTGATTTTTCCATGCAGAAAATGGGAGAACAGGTACGTTTTTTGAGTAAAGGAAAAGGACATGGGCTTGGTTTTTCTCAGTATGGAGGTAATAAACTGGCAAAAGAGGGAAAAAACTGGAAAGAAATCCTGAATACATATTTTCCTTTGATGGATATTACAAAAAATTAAATAGAACGGTATATTTTGCAGCATTCTGGACACCCTGTAAATATAGTAAAAATGTGACAGCAGACAAAAGGTGTGGTCACGAAACGATTATGAGCAGAGGTGAAAAGAATATGACAAAAGGCAGAATCGCAAAATATGTAGCAAATACGGCCCTTCTGGCAGTTCTGGCAGCGGCCGGCATAGGAGTTTATCAATTGGGAACTTCCGGGAAGGATGAGTCAGTTCCGGAAAAAGTTCCTTCATATTATGATGAAAGTCTGAGTACAGAAAACACAACGGATAATGCTGTAGATGCAGGAACAAGTCTTGTAGAGGCTGAACTGGACAGTAATATTTCGACAGATCATACGTCAGAGAAAGGAATGAGTCAGACAGAAGGTAAAGATGCAGGAAGTGAAACCACGGAAGCAGGATCTTCATCAACCGAAAGTACATTTACGTCAGAAAGTATACTTTCGGCAGAACAGAGTACAAATGAGAATGGGACAGTGAATACATCTGCAAGTGTACAGGAAGCGCCAAAATTAAGTTTTTCAGAAGATACATTGATGGAGTGGCCGGTAGACGGTAATATTCTTATGGATTATAACATGGACCAAACTGTGTATTTTCCAACTTTGGATCAGTATAAACTGAGTCCGGCAATTGCTGTTCAGGCGGTGGAAGGAGCTCCTGTCCTGGCATCTGTTCCGGGAACCGTGTATTCTATTGAAGAAAATGCCCAGACTGGTACAACGGTGACGATGGAGATCGGAAGCGGGTATCAGGCGATTTATGGACAGCTGACAGATTTGACGGTGCAGGAAGGAGATACAGTTAAAGAAGGGGAAGTGATCGGATATATAGGACAGCCGACAAAGTATTACAGCAAGGAAGGCAGTAATCTTTATTTTGCGATGAAGAAAGACGGGGAGCCGGTAGATCCGATTGCCTATCTTCCGTAAGCTATTCACAAAAACAGAATTGGAACGTATAATAAAGCAGGTAGGAATAGTAAAAATTCGCAGCCGGTATTTGCCTGCCTGCCTGTTGTTTCTTAGAGAAAATACAAATCTTTGACCGGCTGCTTTTTATAGAAACGAGAACGGTGGATGGAATTTCAAAATTCCGGAAGCTGTTCTTTACATAGAATGAGGTATTTTATGAACTATACGTATATGGTGAAGTGTGCTGACGGAACACTTTATACAGGTTGGACAAACTGTGTGGAGAAAAGGCTGAAAGCGCATAATGAAGGAAAAGCCGGAGCGAAATATACAAGGGCGAAACGTCCGGTGGAGCTTGTATATTATGAGGGATATGCGACAAAAGAAGAAGCAATGAGCCGGGAATATGCAATCAAGCAGCTGACAAGAAAAGAAAAACTGAAACTGATGGAGTTCTGGACAGAGACTTCTGCGGACTAATAAAAAATACCCTGCCTCAGACTGGCAGGGTAGATATAAAGCAATACATTACAATAAAGTGGCAGGCACTTCCAAGCATAATAAATACATGAAAGATTTCATGGGAACCGAAATTTTTGTGACGTGCATTAAATAAAGGAAGTTTCAAACTATAGATCACGCCACCGATCGTATAGATGACACCACCAGCAAGAAGCCATCCAAATCCGGCTCGCGGAAGGGAATGAAAGATAGGAACAAAAGCAAGTACACAAAGCCATCCCATTCCAATATAGAGTACGGAAGAAAGCCATTTGGGACATGTGATCCATAATCCTTTGAGAAGAATACCGAGGATTGCGATACTCCATACAAGTGCACAGAGGATATAGCCGGTTCTGTTATGAAGTGCAATGAGGCAGATCGGAGTATAGCTTCCTGCAATCATAACAAAGATCATCATGTGATCCATTTTTCTGAGCCGACGGTTTACTTTCTCTGTAGAATCTACAGAATGGTAAACCGTACTTGCTGTATAGAGAAGGATCATAGTGAGAATAAAAATAGCAAGTGCTGTAATATGCAGAGGTGCATTTTCACCATGAGCAGCTTTTAAGAGTAAAGGTGCTGCACCGGCTGCTGCAAGAAGTAATGCAATGCCGTGTGTGATAGCACTCCAGGGATCTTTTAATTTAAGTTTCATAATAACGCCTCCTGATGATAGAAATATCGAAAAATATTTAAAAACACATCATGTAGTAATTAATACTACGTATCGAATATATTGAAACTATAACGCACTTGTACATAAAAGTAAAGGGGTATCAGTAAAGTTTATAAAAATATAATATTTTAGACACCAGATGAGTAAAACAGTACTGTTTATTGAAGTACTGTTTTTAAAATGCTATAATTGCATACAATAGCATAAAAATAATTATGCACAAGCGGTTATCGGAAGGAGATAAACATGAACAAAAAGAAGCTGATCGCATCTCTGACAGGAATTGCATTATTTGCCGGAACACTTACAGGATGTGCAGTAGGAGCAAAAACAACAGAACCGATCACATTGACTGTATGGACTTATTACAGTGGCGAACAGCTGGATGTATTTAATGCACTGGTAGATTCTTTTAATGATACAGTTGGTAAAGAGAAAGGAATCATTGTTGAAAGTTCCAGTCAGGGAAGTGTTGATGATCTGGAATCAAATGTAATGGATGCTGCGCAGGAAAAGGTTGGTGCTTCTGATATGCCGAATATTTTTTCTGCATATGCCGATACCGCTTATAAATTAGATGAGATGGGACAGGTTGTAGATCTCAGTGACTATTTGACAGATGAGGAGAAGGATGCATATATTGATGTATATTTAAAAGAGGGTGATTTTTCCGGAGATGGAAGCATTAAGATCTTCCCGTCAGCAAAATCAACAGAACTTCTTTTCCTCAATAAAACTGACTGGGATGAGTTTGCAGATGCTACAGGAGCCAGTGAAGCGGATCTTGAGACAGTGGAGGGACTTGTAGATACAGCAGAAAAATACTACAACTGGACAGACGAACAGACAGAAGAACCGGATGATGGAAAAGCACTTTTTGGACGTGATGCCATGGCAAATTATATGTTTGTAGGGGCAAAACAGTTAGGTGTTACATTGTTTGAAGTTGAAAATGGCAAGATGAAGCTGAACTTTGATAAAGATACTGTACGTAAACTCTGGGATAATTATTATGTTCCATATATAAAAGGTTATTTTTCTTCATCAGGTAGATTCCGCAGTGATGATATCAAGACCGGAAACATTCTTGCGTATACCGGATCTACATCAAGTGCGACGTTTTTCCCGAAACAGGTCATGACAAGTGAAACAGAATCTCACGATATTGAACTTGAGGTACTTCCGGCACCGGAATTTGCAGGTGGAGAAAAATGGGCAGTGCAGCAGGGTGCAGGAATGGTTGTGACAAAAGGCTCTGATGATGAGATCAAGGCAAGTGTGGAATTTTTGAAATGGTTTACAGAACCTGAAAATAATACCGGATTTTCTGTAGGTTCAGGATATCTGCCTGTAACCAGGAAAGCTACAGACATAGTAGAGATCCGTAAGAGTGGAACAGAGCTGTCTGAGTCTATGGATGCAGTTCTTACAGAAGCAGTAGAAACTGTGAATAATAATGAATTATATACAACTCCGGCATTTGAAGGAGGTCAGGATGCCCGTTCTGTACTTGAATATGCAATGAGCGATATTGCAGATGCGGATCGTCAGACAGTACAGGAACGTATTAATGAAGGACAGAGTATGGAAGAAGCTGTTGCAGACTTTATTTCAGATGAATATTTTGATAACTGGTATGAAGAGACGTTAACAAAACTGCAGGTTTATGAAGATGGACAGTAATCTATTTGAGATAATACAGTCTCTGATTACAGAAAGGGAGGATTTCTCTGAATGAGGCAGCACAGGAAACAGGGAAAATCAATTTTTCAATTTATATTTGCGGCAATGCTGATCGTTCTCGGGATAGAAGTGGCACTTTTGATCGGAACACTGTATTTTGGAAATGTAGGAACGCAGATGAATCGTAATGCCATAGATATTTTGAAGAAACAGGTGGAAAACCGTCAGAATTATCTACAGAATACGCTGGAAGAAACCCAGAATCTTTCATCCCTGGCAGGAACGATCAATACTGCTGTCGAGAATCAGACCGCAGTGGAGAATATCAGTGTAGAGGAATTGGTAAATAATGAAGATCGAAGTACAGAACTTCTGGAAATAGTCAGTGACAGCCTGATCAATACGATGAGGCACAGAGCTGTAAATGGAATTTTTGTGATTCTGAATACGGATGATCTGGACGAACGTGAGATTGATTCGTTTATGCCCTGCGTTTACATCAGAGATCAGGATCCGACAACGGCTGCATCAGAAAGAAATCATGATCTACTGCTGGAACGTTCTCCTGTAAAGCTGGTAAAATCGCTGGGGATTTCTACGGACAGAGGATGGATGCCGGCAATCAAATATAAGGGTTATGGCAAAAATGGAATTGTTTATCCTGTTTTCCAGACTGCATATAAAGACAGAGAAAAGCTGAATGCATCTGATTATGGACACTGGACACCGGTATCATATACACTTGAGGGAGATGATCGTCCTGTTATTGCATATTCGATACCGTTGATTCTGGCTGATGGAACGGTTTATGGTGTTGTCGGTGTGGAAATGATGACAAGCTATATTCAGGAACTGATTCCATATGAAGAACTGCAAAACAGTGGGACTGGAACTTATCTGCTGGCTGAAACCGCAGACACACTCAGTGATTCTGAGATTTCTGTAAATGTAATAAATCCTTCTTCCAGAAGCAATAGATGGTTAAGTATTCCGGATGAAGAGATTAAAATGACACGTACGGAAAAAAATATCTATGAGGCAGAGATATGGAAGGAGAATTATATTGCTTCTGTCTATCCACTGACTCTTTATAATAAGAATGCCCCGTTTTCGGATGAGCAGTGGCTTCTTGTCGGAATTGTACAGGATAAAAATCTGTATGCATTTACAAATCATGTTATGCTTCTTGTGAAACTGACGATCTTTGCGACATTACTGTTTGGTCTGCTCAGCAGCTTTATAGTAAGTCGCCGCCTGGCAAAACCGGTAGCGAGATTATCGGATGAAGTAGAAGCGGCACAACAAAATCAGGGAAGCATTCCAAATCTGTCAGAAACAGGGATTCGTGAACTGGATAAGTTTTCTACTGCGATCACTGGACTGAGCAGAGAAGTGCTGAACACATCTACCAAATTTCTGCGGATCATGGAAATGGCAAGTGTAGAGATTGGAGGATATGAACTCCGGTTTGATACAGGAAGTGTTTTTTATACGGAGAACTTTTTCTCTATATTGGGAATTCCGTTAAGCGCGGAGCTCCCCATGGATATAGAAAAATTCAGAGAGATTTTAAAAGAGTATACAGAAAAGAATCTTTATAAAACAAAATCAGGCAGCACAAAACTGTACTGTATCCGAATTCCGGAAAAAGGTGTTCGTTATGTGCGAATGGAAGTCAAAAATGAGAACTGGGTACAGATCGGTCTCGTGGAAGATGTAACTGTTTCTATGAGAGAACGCCTTCGTATTGAACATGAACGAGATTATGATACGTTGACAGGCCTCTATAACAGACGTGCATTCAAACGTGAAAGCGAATCCATCTTTGGCAGAAGAAAGAAAATCAGACATGCTGCATTTATTATGTTGGATCTGGATAACCTGAAATACACCAATGACACATTTGGACATGACTGGGGAGATGAGTATATCCGCCAGGCTGGCATGTGTCTGGAAGAAGGCACTCCGAAAGGAACCTTGTGTGCACATATTTCAGGAGATGAATTTAATATTCTGTTTTATGGTTATGAGAGTCAGAATGCGATTCGTAAGGAAATAAGTAAACTGAAAAGAGAAATTTCTTCCAGGATCATCCGTCTTCCGGACGGACAGGAATTCCACTTAAGTATCTCCGGAGGAATTGCATGGTATCCGGAGGACAGTAACAGCCTCGGTGTTATGAGAAAACATGCAGATTTTGCCATGTATCAGGTCAAAAAGACAGAAAAAGGCAAAATTGCAGAGTTTAATCAGGATATTTACGAAGAAGAATTTCGTGACAGTCAGATTCGGCGTGAATTTCATCGTTTTGTGGAAGAAGAACTGGTTACGTACTACTTCCAGCCGATTGTTTCAGCCAAAACCGGTGAGATTGAAGCTTATGAGGCTCTGATGCGATCAGAACTTCCGATATTGAAGAGCCCGGATGTAGTTATGAAAATTGCACGTGAAGAAGGTGCATTGCGTGAAATTGAGCGTATGACATTATTCCACGCGACACAGGAATTCAAAGAACTGAAAGAAAAGAATCTGATCAAGGGAGATGCACTTCTCTTTGTAAATTCCATTGCGAGCCAGCATATGGACAGAGAAGACGAGGAAGAATTTGCACGGCGTTTTAAAGATCTGGCAAAGCAGCTTGTCATCGAAATCACAGAGGAAGAATCACTGGATTATCACGCACTGCAGCACAAGAAAAATGTGACAGCATTCAATGGCGTCTTTGCACTGGATGATTATGGAAGTGGTTACAGTAATGAAAAAAGCCTTCTTGATCTGGCACCGGGTTATATTAAAGTCGATCTTTCGATCATTCGTGACATTGATACGGATCCGGATAAGCAGCAGATCGTGGAAAATATTGTTGCGTATGCGCATAAACGTGACATGAAGATTGTTGCGGAAGGTCTGGAAACACCGGAAGAAATCAACAAAGTTCTGGAACTTGGAGTGGATCTGCTTCAGGGATTTTACATTGCAAAACCGCATCCTATTCCGACAGGTATCAATCCGCTTGCATTAAAAACGATTTCACAGTTTTACACATAATTCTCCTGTTTTTCCATATAATAACGATACAGCAAACGACACTTGTGAAGATATAAATATGGAAAAACAACAGGAGGAACATAAAAAATATGAAGGCAACAGGAATCGTCCGCCGTATCGATGATCTCGGAAGAGTTGTGATTCCGAAAGAAATTCGTCGCACATTGCGGATAAAGGAAGGTACGCCGCTTGAGATTTTTACGGATAAAGAAGGCGAAATCATCCTGAAAAAGTATTCACCTATTGGAGAATTGAATCTTTTTGCCAAAGAATATGCCGAGGCACTGGCACAGGCGACAGGAATGGTCGCATGTATCACAGACCACGATCAGGTGGTGGCGGCAGCAGGGCAGAGGAGCAGGGAATTTGCCGGTAAGGAGATCAGCAGGGAACTGGACAGAGTAATCTCAGACAGAGAAATGCGTTGCTTTCATTCTGGGGAACGCGGAAAAATATCTCTGGTCGAGAACCAGAAAGAAAATGCGGGAGCAGTGATCGTACAGCCGATCATCTGCGACGGAGATGCGATTGGTTCAGTATCACTGATCGGAAAAGGCAATGGAGAAAAGTTCGGAAACCCGGAAAAGATGCTCGTACAGACAGCAGCAGGGTTTCTCGGACGACAGATGGAATCATAA
>ERZ506427.1175-NODE-1175-length-10196-cov-5.193373_pt1 | contig 10196 bp, 6 predicted proteins | sample MGYA00513666_ERZ506427 | MGnify/ENA metagenome assembly ERZ506427
AAAAACGCCCATCGAAAGGACGAGTCCCTCTTGGCGGAACTATAGGAACACCCCCCTAAATGAAACGCAAAAAATCGCCTACCAGCTTTAACGTTTTTGAAGGCAATCGCCCGAACATGCAGGTGAGGAAACGGTGCCTGCCCCTATATTCCCACCTACAAAGAAAAGGCCCCGCTTGCGAATTTCATCGCAAGCGGGGCCCTGCTCGTTGGGTAGGAAAATGGGACCTGTCCCTCTATTCCCATTTTGCGCCGATCATAAATCAGCGTAGCTGCCTAATCCTGCTTTACCACAAGAACGTCGCAGCGAAGGTTCCTGATCAAATACGTGGAAACACTGCCGACAAATACGTAGGTGATGTTCGAAAGACCGCGCTCACCGCAAATAACCAGCTCAGGCTCGAACGGCTTAATCATCAGGTTATGGATGGTCTCCTGAATGCGGCCAACCTTAACAACAACCTCTACGGAAGGAATGTCCGGATCTTCCTCGGCTGCCTTCAGCGTATCACCCAAGGAATCAACCAAGCGGTTGCGAACCGTTTCAGCAAGCTCCTTGTAGTCGGTGCCCGTCAAAGAATCGGGAACCGAATCTACTACATGGCCGAACATCAATTCAGCATGGTTGAGCTTCGCAATCTGAATTGCACGCTCGGCTACTTCCTGCTGGGTGCTGCCGCCATCGAGTGCTGCAAATACGCGCCTGTACTGCTTCATAGCTCTCGCCCCTCTTTCTCCTTCGCCATCTGGCAAAGGCCCCGATATCGAAGCGCCCCTGCGCCTCGCTTATTATCTTTCTTTATTCTAGCAGGATACTCAAGCAAAAACGTCACAATGCTGTAACACGTTCATTCCTTCTTCCCCAAAGAAACCCCAAATGGTGAGGGGTTGCAAATGGTTGCCGCTGCAAAAGCCACGCCCGTCACGAAGTTGTTCCGGTACTCCCTCCCGAACCTGCGTTGGCCACTCCCGGCTTAGCTCCAGCCAAAGCACGGGCATTCTGCAGCGCCTCCAAATACGCTTGGGCATCGCCCGGATCGTCGTCGATGGACTCATCACCCAAATCAACCTCGCGAGGAACGCGGCGATACAGGATGTCATACATAACCGGCACCACATACAGCGTCATGAACGTGGCGTACAGTAAGCCGCCTACAACCACAACCGCCATGCCGCGCTGCATCGACGATCCTACCGCATCGCTGAACACCATCGGCAACATAGCGAAGATAGTGGTAATGGCCGTCATCATGATAGGGCGCATACGGGTACGTCCCGCAGCCACCAGGGCATCGTGCTTCGACAAGCCACCACGGCGCAGCTGGTTCACATAGTCAACGAACACAATGCCGTTGTTCACTACCGTACCCATAAGCACCGCAAAGCCCAACAGCGAAAGCATGCTCAACTGCTCGCCAGCTGCCACCAAGCCAAACAGGCCACCGGTAAAGGCAAGAGGAACGGTCAGGATCACGATGAAAGGAGAAAGCAAACTCTGGAACTGCGCCACCATAACCAGGTAGATCAGCACAAAACCCAAAATCAGCAGCAGCATCATCTGCGATAGCATCGTGTTGATGTTCTCCAGTTCTCCACTGGTTTGGATGGTGTAGCCCTCGGGCAGCTGATAATCGCTGAGCTTCGTTTGCAAATCACGCGCAAGCAGCGCATTGTTGTAGCCATCTTCCACATCGGCCGTCACCGTAATAGCGCGGGTCGAATTCACGTGGATCACCGTAGGAGAAGCAACGCCTTGCTCAACCGTGGCGAATTCACGAAGCTTATGCGTGGCGGTATCACCCGTTTGCTGATTGGTTATCTCGATTTCGGTATCAAGAAGATTGTCTGCCGTAACAGGATTCGTCCTATCCACCACCGAAACATTCATTTTTGTACCGTCAAGCGTCATGGAAGGAGCGCTGGCGCTTTCAGAAAGCTTCTTCGCCAAGTCGCTATACAGTTGAGCAACCGTATAACCATCCTTGGTGAGTTTGTCGCGGTCGATAACCAGGTGCAACTCGGTCGCAGCATCTTCCATGCCGTTTTCGATTTCGGTATAGCCCTCAACCTGGCCCACGATCCCCATCACATCTTCACTGATACGCACCAGTTCGTCTTGGTCGGGGCCCATAATCCTCAACGAAAGGCCGCTGCCGGTCATGGAGCCCATCGCCTCGGAAGAAGACGCATCGGTAATCACTTCGCAGTTCAGGCCAGAAGTGCGTTGCTGCAGCTGATCGAGAATCGAAAGCACCTGGCCTTCGGTGGTCACCGAGCTGCCGGTCTGCACGTAGAACGTAAACACCTGATGGAACTTTTCGTTACTGCTGTTGCTAGAGATATCGCTGGCAACCATCGAAGTCGAAGACGTTCCGTCCATAGCGCCAACGAATTCCACTCCTTCGATGCCCATGGCTTCGTCCATAACCTTATCCGCCGTAGCGTACGCCGTTTCCTTGTCGGTATCTTCAGGCATGGTCACCGTCACCGTTGCCGTTTTCGAGGTCATGGTAGGGATCATCGTAATACCCATGTTCACCACGCCAATCACCGCAACAACCAAAAGCACTACCGACACCACAAGAGGCAACGCCTTATGGCGCAAGAAGAACGTCAGCGAACGAGCGTATTTCGTCTGCAACGTCTCAAACCAATTGTTGCGGCGAGGAATATAGTTCTTGAACAGGAACGAGGAAGCAGCGGGGACCATGGTCAATGCGATAAGCAGCGACGCGGTAAGCACATAGGCAATGGTCAGAGCAAAGGGCAGCATCAGCTGGTTCACCATGCCCGTGGTGAACACGATGGGCAAGAACACACAAATGGTGGTAAGCGTGGAAGCAATTACCGCGCCCGAGATCTGCTTCGCGCCCTGAACGGCAGCGCGAGCGGGCGGAATGCCACGGCTGCGCAGGCGATAGATGTTCTCCAGCACAACAATCGAATTATCTACCAGCATGCCGATAGCAATAGAGATACCGCCGAGCGACATGATATTCAGCGAAATGCCCGAGAAGTACATCACCACCAAGGCGCAAAGTACCGAGAAGGGAATGCTGAAAGCCATGATGAGCGTAGGACGCCAATCGCGCAGGAAGACGATAAGCACCACCACGGCCAAAAGCGCGCCCAAAAGCAGCGACTGCAGAATAGAGCTGACGTACAGGGCAATAAAAGACCCCTGGTCGCTCACCACAGTTAGACGCAGGCCAGGGTTGGCCTGTTCAATCTTGGTAAGTACCGCGCGGGTGTCTGCGGAAACATCGCTCGTAGAAGCAGTGGAATTCTTGAACACTGAGAGCAACACGCCGTCCTGGGCATTGATGCGCATATATTCATCGCCGACATTGTCCACTTCGGTAACCTCGGCAACGTCGGCAAGGCGGATTTCGCCCACGCCGTCAACGTCGGCAAGCAAAAGCGAACGCAAATCGGAAACAGAGGAAATGTTATCGCCCACACGCAGCAGCCACTGATCGTCCGAGCCGCTATCAAGGTAGCCAGCAGGCATCGAAAAATCTTGAGCCTTGATAATGCCCGCAAGCGTTTCTTTGTCCACCAGCGCATCGATGTTCGCTTTGGAAAGGGCCTCTTCGCGCGAGCTTTCATACTGAGATCGAGCATCCGCCAATTGCTGCTTGTTGGAATCGATGGTTTGCTGGGCACTGGCAAACTGGGCGCTCGCGCTACCGAACTGTGTTGCTGCGGTAATAGAGCCCGACTGCACTTCGGCAAGCTGCTTTTGGTAGGTTTCGAGCTCTCCCGCTGCCGTTTGCGCCTTCTGCGCAAGCTGTCCGATTTGCGCCTGAACTTGAGGGTTCGTCCCATTGGGATCGACGGCCTTCAGCGCTCCGATCTCCGCCTGCAGAGAAGTAAGCTCACTGGTCTTCCCAGAAATTGCCAACGTCAAACCAGAGCTTGCCTGCCCAAGCTGATCGCTCGTTTCCTGCTGCTTCTGCTCCAGAGCGCTTTTCTGGCTGCTTAACTGGCTCTCCGCTTCGGCAAGCTTCGCTTCGCCTTCGTCGATACCTTTCTTGGCATCGTAGAGCTGGGAATTGACGCTGGCCAACAATCTGTTGTTAATGTCTTCGATCTTGCTATCGGAAAGGCGCACCTCTACCGATTTTTCCGCCGCCCCTACCGTGGAAACGTCGGCAACACCGTCGATGCGCTCCAGTTCGGGAACCGCTTTGTCTTTCACCAATGAAGTGGTGTCGAAAATATCATGGTCATCGTAGGATGCGGCAACGTATAAGGTTGCCATCATGTCCATGCTGATTTCCATGTAGTTAGGATTACCTGCAGTTTCAGGCAACTGGGAAGAAACCTCATTTACCGCAGACGATGCTTTCACCATGGCGGAATCCATGTCGGCACCGTCCTCGAACTCGAGGAATATCATGGAATAGTTATCGGCACTTTGGCTTTGAACGGAGGAAACACCGCTCACCTTCGAAAGCGAGCCCTCCAACACGTCGGTAACTTCGGATTCCACCTTTTCAGCGCTGGCGCCGGGGTCGGTGGTGATAACCGCCAGATAGGGCAAATCCATATCGGGCAGTAAGTCGGTCTTCATCTTGGTAAGCGAAACACCACCCAGAATCAGGATGATGATCACCGCAACCGTAACGATATATGGCTTCTTTACGCTAAAACGGCTAAGCACAGCAACTCCCTTAATAGTGCAATTGAAGTAGGTTTCGGGCGAGTGCCAAAGGAGCCTATTGGCTCCCGTGTGTTTTATTTAGTAAACATTGCGATTTTATGCCGCAAAGGAATGTTCTTTGGGTACGAACCCACGAAGAAAGCTCCATACACGCCGATTCCATACTATTCGGCGGAAAACCAAACGATCTGACCGGTTTGTCGAAACGGCAAAGCAAAAGCAAGGGGACAAGTGCCGTTTCCCCATTAACAAACCCGCGAAGATTATCCGAAGGTCGAAGAGCTGGCTGTAAACCGGGAGCCCAAAACCAATAGCGGGAAAATAACACCTGTCCCCATGCCCCACTAATAAAGCTCTGGCCTGCGATGAGCAAGGACGGGCATGGCTGCGCGAACTTCGCTGATCACCGAAAGGTCTATGCGGGCAGTAACCAACTCTTCGCGAGCGCTGCCGCTGGCAAGCATCACTCCATCAGGCCCGAACACAGCACTCTGCCCGATGTATCCCCTGTCAACACGACTTAAGCCCGCAACGAAAATCTCATTTTCGATGGCGCGCGCCGAAAGAAGGGTGCGCCACTGCTCCGCCTTCAGGCGGCCATCCACCCAAGCAGCAGGGTTGACCAGCAGCTGACATCCGCGCATTGCCGCGAAACGCGCCACTTCTGGAAAGCGCAAATCATAGCAAATCGAAAGTCCGATGCGACCGAAAGGAGTGTCAATAGGCTCGAACAACGTGGAGCCCGCCGCCATACGATCGGATTCCTTAGTGAAGTCGGTGTCGAATAAATGCACTTTACGGTAAACCCCGTGCTTTGACCCATCGCTCCCCGTAATAACAGCCGTATTAAAGGGATTCCCCTCATCGTTCCGCTCATTCACGGTGTATACAAGCCAAAGGCCATAACGCGCCGCAAGCGCATCCATTCCGCAACAAAACGGCCCATCGATTGGCTCAGCCTCGGAAGCGAACGACTGCGTATCTAACTCGTAGCGGGTCATAAGCGACTCAGGGAACACCAAGATATCCACCCCACGAAGAGAAGCTTCAGCGCACCATTGCTCGGCCATTTCCAAAACAGCTTCCGTACCGACTTCTTCGGGATGACAGCACTGAGCCAGCCCAAGAACAAATGTCATGGCAACTCCCTTCACGCACGATGCGGTCAAACGCAAGCTCAAATACGGGTTTGCTTCATTTTCCCACTAAAAAACGAATGGACCGGGAATAACCCAGTCCATTCGCCTGCTAGTACCTCTGTCTCGCACAGACAGCGTATGCATTGATTAGTTGTTGCGACGGCGACGAAGCAGTGCAGCGGCTGCAGCAAGGAGGCCTGCAATGCCGGCATTAGCAGCGGAAGAACCAGCGGCAACGTTGGTGGCATCACCGGTCTGAGGAGCGATGCTCGACTCGGCGGCTGCGTCGGCGTCATCGCCGGCAGCATCCTGACCTGCGGCTTCTTCACCGTTGGCGGTGTCGTCCGCAGCAGCCTGGTTCTCGGAGTAGAAAGCGTAATAGGTTACCACGCCGTCCTGGTCTTCGTCCTCGACTGCCTTGCTGAAGTCAACGGGAGTGTACTCCCAGTTACCCTCATCGTCCTTGAGGGTGGAGGACCAACCCTCGAAGGTCCAGCCATCATAGGCGGGGTCAGCAGGCTTAGCAACGGCTTCGCCCTTCTTGACCTCGGTGGAAGATTCGGTCTCGTTGAAGTTGTCGACAAACTTAACGGTAATCTGTTCAGCCTGATCATCGGCGTTCCTGGCCCACTGGGCGTAGATGTTCACGTCGGACTGCACGGGCTGGGAGAAGTCCACCTTGTCGGCTGCCTTCTGCTCGTCGGTGTAGCCGGAGTAGTCAGCGTGCCAGTACCAGCCGTCGAAGGTGTAGCCCTCGCGGGTGGGCTCTGAAGGCTGGCGCATGACTCCGTCGGAGTCGGCAACGCCCTGCATGGTTTCGTTGCCGTCTGCGAACTGGCCACCGTTAGCAGCGTACAGAACGTTAATCTGGCTCTGTTCCGTTTTCTGCTCATCTGCCTTGTAGTACACATAAAGCGCGGTGATGCCCTCCAGGGAGGAGGTCATATTCACTTCTTCTTCGCTGGTCGCTGCGCCTGAAACAACCTTCGTGGGGGTATATCCCTCAAAGCTCTTTACGCAATCTGCAACGCTGCTGTCTGCGGTAACATCGATCGTAGTGGTTACGCTGGAACCATCACGTTCGCCGCCCTGGAAGAAGCTCACAACCTCAACGCTCTGAGCCTGAGCCTCTGCGTTCTTTTCCCATGCAGCAAACCAGCTGCCTGCCTTGGCGGAAGAAAGATCGAGCTTGTAATACTGCTGATAGTCTTCAGGGATACCGTCCATGTTGAGCTGAGAGTACCAACCCTTGAAGGTATAGCCTGCGCGGGTAGGCGTAGGAGCGTCAACGCTTCCACCTTCGTTTCCCATGACGGATGCACTGTTGCTGCCGTCGGCGAACTGCCCACCATTTGCCGAGAAAATAAATTGAGCCTGGGAAGACTGCTCGGAAGTAGCGCCCTCGCCATTCTCATCAGCATTATCGGCCAATGCTACTGCAGGCACGCTACCAAGAGCAAGCGTCAAGCTTAGGCTTGCCGCAATCGCTTTCTTAGAACGCAAATCCTTCATTTATTCTCCTTTTCGCACTGCGTTAGCCCACGCCGTAACGCATCAGGCTACTTATCTTGTTTATGCATTGGCTATGAAACAGCAGTTTTGAAAGGATCCGTTGCGCAACATCAGCCACTAATTCCTTTAGTGCAAAACATGCACAACGGAGAGGTTTACCTGTTAAAACAATTCGAAAATAATGCCTTTGACCTCGCATTTCTGCGTTAAAATACGAGTATCGGACTGGCAGCAACTGTTTTATATTGCTTTAACCTGTAACGACATTGCGCACCGGACAAGGATATAGATGCACACACCTAGTTCCTATATGTACTCTGATCTACGCAGCTTTGGCGGCATCACCAATAAAGAAGCTGCAAGCGAGCTCCTTACCGAGCAAACCCTGTGCGGCAATGATGCACCCCGTGATCGAATCAACGAAAGAACCTTTTTGTCAAGGCAGATCGTTCACGCAACCCCAAGTCAGGTTCATCCTGAGTTTTTTGGCGATTTCCATCAAAGTGCGCAAACAATTACAAGCAGAATCGTTTCCAATCTAGCCAAACCCTGCGCATACCACGAAGTTATAGAGCACTACGGCGGTGCAGCGGCAAGGGATATGGGAGCCCTCCTCAGGCACTATTCCCTTGATGGAAATCTGTACGCCAACGCCATTCGCAGAATCAACGCATCCCCTATGCCTGAGATATCCGATAAGGCCGTTCTTCTGGTGATGATGTTTCTGATTACGGGATGCCTCGCAAACCCCGAAATTGCAGCAAAAACAACGCGCAGTTTCATGGAAAAGAAGCTTTCGTTCACATTTTCGACGCTTCAGCCAGCGCTTGCACGCCCAGATCATATCGCCAAATGCGCCGATAAGCCCACTAGGCTCGGGCTCATCAGAGTCGATAACGATGTTGCCTGTTCCCCTATATACCCACTTTCCACTTCTGAAGAGGGGACTATCATCGGCCTTCTCGCAACAGGAAGCCAAAATATCAACGATGTCGATATCGATGTTTCCAGAAAACATCTTCGCATTTTCGAAAATGGAAGTGCCTGGTACGCCCAGGGGTTAGGATCGACAAACGGCACTACTCTAATTTCAGGAGCCGACAAATCAATCACCGTAGTAGAGCCGCGCGACTCAGCTAATAAACAGTATCCGTCCGTCAAAATCAGTCACGGCGACACCCTCTGCTTGGGCGAAACAACAAGATTTCTCGTTCTGAAAATCGCTGGTTAATAGTTAACTGGCTAGGTAGGCCCATTACCTTGTTGCGCAACATTCAAGGCTCAACGGATTGCAGTATTGATTAATCACACTGTATGAAAGAAGGGCCAGTTTTGGATTCAGTTGACCCATATTTCGGGTTCAATAACCAATCAGAACAACGAGTACCTATTCTCTCCTTGGATTCCTTTACACCAGCTTTCGTGGACCCAAACCGTACAAAGGAAGAAACAAGTCGTCGTTTTATGACATTCTTCCTTGAAAACGAAAACCAGTATTCCACTAGCATGGTTCTGCGCAAAGCCTACAACACGCTCAATGAATGCTGCGCACTGAAGTCCCCTTTGTTCTACGAAGACGGCATTGAGGCAATGGAATACAAGAACCCCCCCCCTGAAACGCTGCAAAAATACGACGAGGTTCAAAAAAAGCTTACTCTGGAAGAATATCGCAGTTCATTGGCGGTTTCACACTTAAAGGGGTTTCCCCGCGTGTTTGGGCTAGGGCACGCCAAGGGCAAGCCAGTCATCGTCAGGGAATACGTTAAAGGAATTACGCTGGCAGCAGCAACGGATCTACTTCCCCACGTAGATATTGGTACTTTCGCTGGGATCGAGCCTATCACGGTTGCCGCTATTGCCAAGGCAGTCCTGGAAACCCTCCTCAATGCTCAATCACTTGAGGGCACCTTCGTGCACCGTGATTTATCACCACGTAACATCATTATCAGAACAGATAGAGCAAGTCTTCAGCAACAAGTAGATTCGTGCTGTTTTGATATATGCCTCGTTGACCTCGGAAGCGCTTCGTACATTGAAGCAAATTCCCCATTTACCACTGCTCAATACGGCATCTGGCGGTTCGGAACAATTGAATACGCCCCACCTGAAATGCTCACCCGCGATGTAGAGGGCATCGAAAAACTCCGACATTCAGAAACGATCGATACCTATGCTCTCTGCAGCATCATGTATTTACTGCTCACGCTTAAAACGCCCTATCAGCTTGCCTCAAGAATCAACGAATCGCCTTACCTGGTTAAGATGAAAGAAGAGCCACGAATTAAGCCAGACGCTCCAGTTGGCAAATTACTAAAGCTTGCCGATATGGGAATCAAGCCATATCAAGAAGAGCATTTCAGCGTCAGAGGCCTACACGAAGAGCTATCCAGACTCGTCTAAACAGCATGCCGCACTTAAACAAGGTTAAGTTAGAAACGGACCGGGAGTAGGGAGGCTCAATAGATCATCATGCCGTCCTGGTCTTCGGCATCGACTGCCTTGCCGAATAAAAAAGCCGAGGCGCAAAACCTCGGCAGCTAATTCAATGGTGGGCGTTACCGGGATTGAACCGATGACCCCTTCCGTGTGAAGGAAGTGCTCTCCCGCTGAGCTAAACGCCCGAAATAAAAATGCCACGCATAAGCGTGGCATGTAATTAATGGTGGGAGATACAGGATTTGAACCTGTGACCGTTTGCTTGTAAGGCAACTGCGCTCCCGCTGCGCCAATCTCCCATATGTCACAGCTAAAGATTATCCCAGATTCTAAGTAGAATATCAAGATAATTTTCAACCTCTGAGACGAATCTCAGATTTGCTTGGGTCAAACGCCCTGCATGAGCGGAACGGCCTATCCTCCCACGGACTGCACCGCAGTACT
>ERZ506427.1181-NODE-1181-length-10097-cov-3.583649_pt1 | contig 10097 bp, 10 predicted proteins | sample MGYA00513666_ERZ506427 | MGnify/ENA metagenome assembly ERZ506427
AACATCACCTTCCTTGATGAGCATTGTAACATCCCATTTCACCTTAGTATCAATAGCATCTACCTGTGATCCTTCAGAAATGAACGCTCCTTCAATTTCTTCAATCTTCTGTAGAGGTCTTTCAATACCATCATAAATGTTTTTTAATAGACCAGGACCAAGTGTTGCGTTTAACAAAGAACCTGTTCCAATGACTTCTTCACCTGGTCTAAGACCTGTTGTAGATTCATATACCTGGATTGTTGTGCAGTCATCATTTACTTTGATAACTTCACCAAGCAAATGCTTCTTACCAACATAAGTCATTTCTCTCATCGCAAATGACTTTGTATTACGGACGGTAATGACCGGCCCATTAATTGAATATACGGTATCGCTCATTATTCATCCTCACTTTCTACAACTTTGAAACCAGAATGATTTCTAAACCATGCAAATTGTTCATCACGTTTTTCACCTAATGTACAACTGTATTCAAAATGATTTACTTCATCAACGAATTTAAATCCGCCAATAGAGAAATATCCCTTTCTGATTTCCTGTTTCATTCCCAGCTGATTTAACAGCTGTTTCATTAATTCCATATCATTTTCACGAACAAGGAAATATCCTTCTTCATGTAAATCTACTTTTTTCAAATTGCTTAAAAGATACTCTTTATAAGCATCACTCTTTGCGAATGCTTTTAACTCTTTCGTAACTTCAGCAGTTAATTCATCAACAAATCCTTTACGCAGCTCTAATAGTTTTTTCTTCGTATCTAATTTGTCATGAGAAGATTTTGTTGCCGCAAACATGCGAGCTTCTTTCAATTCACCTTCTAGATATGTAGAAGTTTCTTTGAGCAAACCTTCTTTAAAGAAGCTAACCTGATCGTTACGTAATGCATCTGTTTCCTGGTTGACTAAATTTTCAACGAGTTCTGCATTACTTTTGACATCATTCGCAATTTCTTCAAGCAATTTCTCCTGATTGTCTTCCATCTGTATTCACCTCATAGTTTTACGCCAATTGCTTCAGAAATATATTTGTTGATTGATTCAGAAATATTTCCGGAGCCATGACGATCTGGAATCTCTACAATAAGAGGCTTTGCAAGATTCATTTTGTATTTGGATACGATATCACTGACCTCTTCTATCGTAATCGTTGTCATCAAAATAATGGCAATATCATCTGTATGGATCAATTCATCCAGACGATGAAGTATATTGTCACGTCCTTTGATGACTTCACCTTCGATACCAGCAAGGCGCATTCCCATTACTGTATCGGTATTGTCGCTGATGACGTAGCTTCTCATAGATTAAAGATTGTTCAAGATCAAGATGGAAATTAACAAACCGTAAATAGCAACACCTTCACCTAAGGCTACGAAGATAATTGCACGACCGAAGTTATCAGGATTTTCACTAACAGCACCTAAAGCAGCTGGAGCAGCCTTTGCTACGGCCCAACCAGCACCAATACAAGAGCATCCTACAGACATTGCAGCAGCGATAAATCCAAGACCCTTTGCAAAATCACCAGTAGCAGCAGCTGTTGTATCTTCAGCTAATGCTGTGAACTGATTTGCCTGGAATAAAACCATAACGAGGAATACACCACAGAACAAGGCAATCTGCGCCATCATTCTATTACGTGCATTTTTTACATTTAACTTTCCAGCAAACATTAAACCAAGAGGACCAACAACAAGAACAACAGCGATTAAAGGTAATAACATTTCAATAGCACTTAACATTTTATTTTTCTCCTTTAGATTATTTATCTATTGATTACTCTGCAACTTTAGCAGACAAAGCATTAAACTGAACGCCTCCAGCATCATAATATCTAGAGAACATTTCATAGTATTCAAGACGTAATGTCTGAATACCTACAATCAAACCTTCCAGTACCATAACGAAGATGTTACCGAAGATCAATACCGCAACACCGGCTTTTCCTGTCATTTCAACAAGTGTCATAACAACAAGCATCATACCAGCATGGCTTAATACGAAGCCACCAACTCTTAAGTAAGACATGGAGTTTGTAACGAATGTCAACAATACATCAATCAGTTCAAAAATTGACTGTGCGATGTATCCACCCCATCCCTCTTCTGGCTTTACTGTTTTATGTTCAACCGCATTGCTTAAAGGTTCTTTCATCACAAAGCTGATGACTGGTAAAACAATAAAGATACCAAGATACACAGGATTGAGTACATTCCATCTAAGCAGCATAGTCGCAACAATTGCAAATACGATACCACCATAGAATACTAGACCAGCAATACCATTCTGAGAGAAGATTGCATCTCCTAACTGATGGTGTTTGAAACGGTTCACAATATTCATGCACTGTGTTGTAAGAATCAATACAGCACCAATTGCGACTGCACCAATCAGTAATACCATCGTACTGCTCTGTGCCATAACATCGAAAAGCTTTTCTCTTACACCAAATAATGACTGGTGAACTGGGTTTAACAGCTCTTCATATCCAAATACAGATCCAAACAAGAAACCAAAGATCATAGATGTAATACCACATCGATTAATGATTCCAAAGATCTGACCCTTCTTTTCAAATACAAGTCCAAGGATAAATAGAACAAGTCCCTGTCCAAGATCACCGAACATGATTCCAAACAATAGACAGTATGTAAATGCCATAAATCCAGTTGGATCAAAGTCTGTATATTTTGGAACACCATACATGCCTAAGAACATTTCAAATGGCTTTGCAAACCAGTTGTTCTTAAGTAAAGTTGGACATTCTAAATCTGGTACTTCAGATGGATCCTTCACTTCAATTGTTGATGGAAGATCCTTGAAGATTGCTTTATAATGATCAACTTCATCTGCCTTTACAAATCCACTTAACAGATACTTTTCATTGATCTCAGCTATATATGGATATAATTCATGCACACTGTTTTCTTCATTACAGAATGCATAGATATCATCAATCTGATCTTTGTAATGTTCTAACTGTTTCTTGACATCGATCATTGGGATATCAATTGGTTCAAAGTATAGATCTTTGAAAATCTTACGTACTTTATCTACATAAGAATCTGATGTTACGTATAACATCCATACATACTGTGGTGTTTCATGTACGTGATGATGTACAAAGATTTCATTTTTATACATGCTTAGCTTTTTATAAGACTCTCTTGGAAGTCTGCCAAAGCCAAAGTTTAAATACTGACACGCATGCATTCTTTCAAAACCACATTCACTCAGTGCACCTAAAGCCTGTTCATCATCTGGTGTCAATAAGACAGTATTTGCATCTGTCTCAAGACCAAACGTTTCATCGAGCTCATCAATAAAAGCATCCATTTCTTCATTTGTGTAATGCTTTTTTGGAGCTCTTTCAGGATCTAGTGTGTAATTTACACTATGTGCAAAGTTCTGCAGTGTCTGAAGATAACCGCTATATGGATTCTCATCATTAATGAGATGTCCACCATTATCTTCATTGATAATGTCTGCAGCATGTACAGCGTGTAACAAACCTGAATGCACACCATCCAATACCATCTCATCGATGTGTGATTCATCCGTGGCTACACTGACATATTTCATTTTTACAATAGCCATACATCTACTCCTTCTTTTAATATACCAATAGCGCACGGATACGATCTGGTGCTATTTGATAACGAATTCCTTCAATAATATTGATCAGATTCTGAATTTCTGTTTCCGCAAGTAATAAATAACTCAAGAAAACAACATGAGAATCCTGATAATATTCAATCATATGATGACCCATGTTAAATTGAATCATCTGAACATACTGTTCAATACTTGTAAATCTTAGATCATGTGTATAACGATGATATTTCTTTGCAACACGTTCTAATACTTCATCTGCATCACAGTTTTCAATCATATCTTCCAATTCACGTTTTTTAAAAAAGCATGTATATGGAAGCATAAACTTCTCAATTGTCTGTGATGATTCTTTGAAGTATTTCTTCAAACGATAAATTGCAGATAGATTAATCAATTCTGCTTTTGACATAATCAGCTGATCTAAAGCAACATTCACTTCATTTTTCTTTGTCAGATCTAATAATTGAATCGTATCTTTATACAGTTCTAATTCAAGATCATGTTCCAGTGCAATGTAATCAATTTCTTCCAGTCTTTCAGACTGATATTTGAATATGATTTTCTCATACGCTGTACCCTTTAAAACATCTAATAATTCACTAAAGCTTGTTACTTCTGGTAAACGTTTAATGTCAAAAGAAAAATATTTTTGCGCGAACATTGGAAGATACGATATAATTCCACTTCTGATTTCTTCATCATTTGTGACAATATATCTCACACATGCTAAGATCATACGAATCTCTGAACGCATTACAAATGCATAGATAAAGCCTCTATCATTTTCACCACCATAGCGTTCCAGTTTCTCTAAACGATGGAAAATATCCATACGCAATAAAGATTCCAGCTGTTCTCTATGAATTGCCTTTTCATTGATTCCATCCAATGTTTTTGAAAAATATGTTTCGTTCTTTAAATAACTAGCTACTTCAGGTACAGATTTTTTTTGAATCAAAGTTTCATACTCATTTGCTTGAAGGCGACTACCGAACATTGCTCTTGCTTTCGTACTCATTGCTAACTCTGAGCTCATATTCGCCTCCTGTTATGATTCAACACTGATAATTCTTGTAACCAGTTCTTTTTTCCATTGTTCTTTATTTGCGTTATACATTTCAGTTAGTCTTTGAACATTCTTTTCATACAACGCTTTGTTTTCTTCTTGGTTTTTTGCAACTTCCTGTGCAAGTTCTTTCTTTGTCTGCTCAACTTTGTTTTTTACATCAGCCCAGGCATCGTCAGAAAGTTTCTTTTTTTCCTCTTCTACAGCTTGTTTGAGTTCAGCACGTTTTGCGTATTGCTTCTGAATCGCTTCACGTGTTTTTTCATCTGTCTCAATCAACTGTAAGATAGCATCCATTTCCATAATAAATACCTCTTATCTTTATGACCTACTTATTTTAATACTTTGCTTATAAAAAGAAAGAGTTTCTTGTGAAATCAAAAAGTTAATAATTTCACATAAACTCTTTCTAGCGAATCATGTCATAAACGTGATATCCATGCCCACAATTTCGTGTTCGATACAGGATCATTCCTAAATGTTCATACTTCTTTGCTTTTAAAATATCATCGGTTTCTAATGCAACCATAATGCCATACTGCTGTGCGTGCGCGTATACAAATTCCATCATTTCTCTCATAAATCCCTGGTGCTGATACTGCTTCAATACAACAAGAATATCTACAGATACATAACGCGCATTTCTTTTTATGATTTCTTGAGAAATCGTACCACCATCATTAGATGAAATTCGTGAATAATCCAATACTTTCTGAACGCCACCCAATGCTTCTGTTTCCGCAAGCATTTCTTTAATCACATTAATTAATGTAATACGATGTCCTTCAGAATCCGTCATGATAAGATATGACTCTCCCCCTTCACTCATATACGCACATCCACTTCTCACTGCAGCTTCAAATACAGCACGCATAAAAATATACATTGACTCTCTTGTTAAAAAGAATCCTTTCATACCGATTTCACCTTCGGAATATTCATAATCAAAAAATGCATCTGCAATGTCTTTTGCAATTTCAGATATTTTTTCAGCAGACAGTTTTTTATCAATTGAAACAATCATATTTCTTTCCTCTTTTTTGCTTTCATTATAGAAAAAAGAATGGCGAAATGCCATTCTAATGTTAACGCGTAGATTTGTCGTATGGAATTCCTTCTGCCTTTGGTGCCATTGAATTCTTTGATGAGAATGCTAATACAATCAAAGAAATGATATATGGCAATAAGTTATACACAGTCGATGGAATATTCATAGAAGCAAGCAGTGGAATACCAGAATATACAGAACCTAAGGATCTGAAGAATCCAAATAACAATGCAGCCAATGCAATTCTATGTGGCTTCCATTGTCCAAAGATCATAACAGCCAATGCCAAAAAGCCATATCCCGCAACACCATTTTCAAATGTCCAGCTAGAACCAGCAGTAATATAAGCAATACCGCCAAGCCCGCCAAGCATACCAGAAATCAATACACCAGCCCAGCGCATCTTGAATACGTCAATACCTACAGAGTTAGCAGCCTGTGGATTTTCACCACATGCCATTAGTCTTAGACCAAATCTAGTCTTGTAAAGAACGACATATGCGGCAATCACTGCAACTACTGCAACAAGCATAAACCAGTTAAATTCAAATCCACCAATCTGAACTGTTAAATCTGGACGGTTATCAATGTAGTAAACAACAGAAGAAACATCACTAGAATCTACAGATAAGTTAATTGCTTTTACGATAACTGCAGATACTGCTGTTGCTAACATGTTCATTGCAGTACCAATCAATGTCTGATCAGCATTGAAATGAATTGCTGCTACACCAAGCAATGCAGAATATAACATACCAAATGCAATGGCACCAACCAATGTAACGATGACAGTGATAAAGCCAGGTACATCAACTGGCATGTATTTCAGTACAAGTGCTCCGCCAAGTGCACCAACAACCATAATTCCTTCAAGACCAAGATTAATAATGCCGGAATGTTCTGAGAAGCATCCTCCTAAAGCAACCAATGCAAGAACGGAAGCAAACAGAAGCATATATTGAAGTAACAATACCATTATCTGTTATCTCCTTTCTTCTTACTATGTAAGAGTGTTCGAATGAATCCCATGAATCCGCAAAGGTAAATAATAATTGCGGTAATCAAATCAGGAATCTGAGATGGGAATGCTGTTTTATCAAGGAAGACAGCACCATCTGTAATATGCTGAATAAAGTATGAGGAGAAGATTGTTCCAATTGGATTTAATCCTCCTAGGAACGTTGCGGCAATACCATTGAATCCCATTGCTGGAACAGATGTCTGTCCAACTTCCCATTCTGCAATACCAGAAAGATAGAAGAAGGAAGCACCAATTGCGGCAAGTGCACCACCGATTGCCAACGTAACGATGATGTTTTTCTTTTCTTTCATACCTGCATATTTAGCAGCATCTTTATTGTAACCTGTTGCGACAAGTTCATATCCAAACTCTGTTTTATTTAAAACAAACCAGACTAGAATTGCGATAATAATGGAAAGTGGAATTGCAATGGTTACCTTGTCGTTGCTGAACAGCTTATCCAATCCAAGACTTGGCAGGATTGCAGCATTTCCATGTCCCTGCAGCTTTAATGTATAAGGACTTGTTGGCTCTTTTACACCAGCTAGTAACATGTTGACACAATATAATGAAATCCAGTTCAGCATGATGCCAGAGATAACTTCATTTACATTTCTAAATGCTTTTAATACCCCAATGAGTACACCACTCAATGCACCAGCAGCAGCACTCAATACAACACATAAAAACCAAGGAAGTTTTAAACTCAATCCACAGAACAAAGCAACACCAGCACCAAGTGCATATTGACCAGCAGCACCGATATTAAATAAACCAACTTTGTAACAGAAGCATACGCTCAATGCACAAAGAATCAGTGGTGCAGTCTTGACAAGTGTACTTCCAAAATACTTCACACAGATCTTTCCCATTGGGTAGTTAAAGTAGTTCTTCAAAATAGAACAAATACCTTTAAATGCCTCAGAAGGATTGATCAGCAGCAATACAATAAAACCAATCAATACACCAAGTACGATACAGATCAATGCAGCTAGAACAGCCTGTACAGATGGTCTATCAAGAAAACTTTTCTTCTCTTTCATCATTCTGCTCCTTTCTGCACATTTCTTTTCGCACCAGCCATATATAAACCAAGTTCTTCAACCGTTGTCTTCTTAGGGTCTAATTCTCCAACGATTTCACCTTCATACATAACTAAGATACGATCAGAAAGATTCATAACTTCTTCCAGTTCAAGAGAAATCAATAGAATTGCTTTTCCATTGTCTCTATCCGCAATCAACTGTTTATGGATAAATTCAATTGCACCAACATCAAGACCTCTTGTAGGCTGCACCGCAACAAGCAAATCATGATCTTTATCAAGCTCACGCGCAATAATTGCTTTCTGCTGGTTGCCACCAGACATAGAACGTGCAACTGTAGAAGCACCTTGACCACTACGTACATCAAATTTATCAATCAATGTATTCGCATATTTACGGATTTCATCTTTCTTTAAAATACCAGCTTTATTCACAAATTGAGGCTGCCAGTATCTCTGCAGGACAATGTTGTAATCCAGTGGATAATCCAGTACAAGACCATGTTTATGACGATCTTCTGGAATATGAGACATTTTTGAAGATCTTTGACGAATGGATTGATTTGTAATATCTTCTCCACTCAATGTAATCTTGCCACTTGTGACTGGTTCTAGTCCTGTAATACCATAGACAAGTTCTGTCTGTCCATTTCCTTCAATTCCCGCAATACAAACAATTTCTCCCGCTTTGACATCAAAAGAAACATTCTTTACTGCGTTATTGGAATGGCGTTTACTAGACATTGTCAGGTTTTCAACATGTAGAACAGTCTGTGAAGGATGTGCTTCATCTTTATCAACAACAAGCTGTACATCTCTACCGACCATCATTCTAGAAAGTTCTGCTTCACTTGTTTCTTTGACATTTACTGTACCAATGCATTTCCCTTTTCTAAGTACAGTAACACGATCCGCTACTTCCATAATTTCATTCAGCTTATGAGAAATAAACAGAATTGATTTTCCTTCACTTGCAAGATGCTTCATGATCTGCATCAATTCTTCGATTTCCTGCGGTGTTAATACCGCAGTAGGTTCATCAAAAATCAGAATTTCATTGTCTCGATACAACATCTTTAGAATTTCTGTTCTTTGCTGCATACCAACTGTAATATCTGAAATTTTTGCATCTGGATCAATCTGTAATCCATATCTTTCAGATAGATCCATAACTTTCTTTCTTGCTTCCTGCTTCTGCAAGATTCCATTTTTTGTATCTTCAACACCTAAAATGATATTGTCCAATACTGGAAAACATTGAACTAATTTAAAATGCTGATGAACCATTCCGATACCTAATGCATTAGCATCGTTAGGATCATTGATTTTAACTTCTTTGCCATCCTTTTTAATTACACCTTCTTCAGCTTGATACAGTCCAAATAAAACTGACATCAAAGTTGACTTACCAGCACCATTTTCTCCAAGCAGAGCATGAATTTCACCTTTTTTTAATTGTAAAGTGATATCATCATTTGCCACGATACCTGGAAAACGCTTTGTAATGTGTAACATTTCAATTGCGTAATTTTCGCTAGACATGATGGTCTCCTTCCTTGATTCTTCTAATAGTAATTATATTAAAAAAAAAGGATGGAATAAAGCATTTCCATCCTTCTTTTCGACAAATTATCTATATTGACTTATGCAAGAATTGTTCCCTGGAAGTCAACCTTAACGTTTTCAGCTGTTGGTTCTGGAGCTGATGTATCGTTAGAAACCTTGATCTTTCCATCAAACATATCCTTAACTAATGCCTTGTAGTCTTCAACAGTGAACTTACCGTCTTCGAACTGTGTTGTTTCTTCAGGAATCTGTACATAGTTAGCTGTTGGATCATCACCAGAAACAAGACCTAATGTATCAATCTTACCAGCTAATTTATCCCAGTTGCCATCCTTGATTTCATCAAGAGCATTTTCAACAGTAACAGCCAAACCCTTCATAGCAGAAGTAACTGTCATACCATCACCATAGTCAGCATTGATAGAAGCGCTCTGGTCAACGTCAACACCAATCATCTTGCCATTAGCAGCCTTAGCAGCTTCAGCAGCAGAGATATAAACACGTCCACCACAACCGAATACTACTTCTGTACCATTTGCGAACCATGTATCCATTGTAGCCTTGATAGCTGGATCTTCAGAGAACTTACCACCGTATACATACTTGATTTCAACGTCTTTTTCACCAAGTTCCTTAGCAGCAGCGTCAGCACCCTGAACATAGCCGTAACCATAACGCATAACAGCTGGAACAGCCATACCACCTAAGAAACCAAGCTTTTTATAACCAAGCTT
>ERZ506427.1183-NODE-1183-length-10094-cov-4.280805_pt1 | contig 10094 bp, 10 predicted proteins | sample MGYA00513666_ERZ506427 | MGnify/ENA metagenome assembly ERZ506427
AATATTAAAATATGTTCACCATTTTGCTAATATAGCCTTATAATTAATGCATGACAAAAATAAACGTAGCTGCATCTACAAAGCTAGATGAAATCTGTAATTTACTAGAAAACAACGAAGAAGTTACATACAAATATGTATGTAATATTTCTAACTGTGAAATCACGTACGAAGTAGAAGATCATGGCGATCATGGCAATCTTCTTCGCTACACAAAAAATCTGATTCGTTCTTTACCTTTTGGCAAAGTCATTATGATTCGTGTTCTATATGACGGTCAGGTATTTGATGGAGGAAAAATTCATCAGCCTGGGGAAAAAGAATATGAAGCATTTCATGCACATGTTTCCTATCGAAGATGAACAATATCGTTCATCTTTTTCTTATGCATTCAATTCTTTTAATAATGTATTTTTCAATAGCAGATACGCAACGATCGCAGTAAAGATATCTGATGCTGCCTGTGCATAGATAACACCTGTATATCCAAGCAATGCATGTAAGATAAAAATTAGAATTGCATAGAATATACCTTGTCTGCCTGCACTTAGGATCAATGCCTGTACTGGTTTTCCACAGGACTGGAATACACATGTCGTTACCATCACAAATCCAATAAACGGCATGCCAAGCAATACTGCACGCAACATCGGTGCACCTGCAGCAATCATTACCGCATCATTCATAAAAATAGAAATCATAAATGGTGCAAAGATAGATAACACAATAGATAAAGCCACAGAAATTCCAATAATCAATTGATACGCATATTTCATGCATTCTTTCATTCTCTTCTGTAATTTTGCACCATACAAATATCCATATAATGGCTGTCCACCAAAAGCAAAGCCAACCATGATCATCACAACAATCATTGTAATCTTAGATACGATACCAAATGATGCAATCTTATCATTTCCATACGGCAGCAAAAAGTTATTCAACAACATCACCCCAATACTTTGCATCACATTTGTTATGGAACTAGGAATTCCAATTGAAAGGAGCTGTTTCACTTCACCTGCACGAATATAAAAACCACTGAGTTTCATACTTAACCATTGACTCTTTTTACAAATAAAATAGATATAAAAGATATCTGCACAGATATTACCAATAACGGTTGCAATTGCTGCACCACCAGCACCCATATGCAAACCAAAAATAAATACTGGATCCAGGATCATATTCACAACGGAACCCGTCACAGAACCAATCATGGCAGCAGTTGCATGCCCTTCTGTACGCAACAGATTTGTTGGCGCTAAAGCTAAGATTACAAATGGAGAACCTAAAGCAATCCAGAAATAATAGCTGCTGGCATGTGCAAATGTATCTGTACTGGCTCCAAGCAGTGTTAAGATTGGCATCTTAAATACAAGCAGCAATATTGCAATCATCACTCCAAAGATAAAGCATCCATCCAGACAAAACACTGACAATCTCTTTCCATCTTCATTTTTCTTCATTCCAAACAATCTTGAAATGACACTTGCTCCACCAAGACCAAAAATATCTCCCATCGCAATCAATAATGTAAAGACTGGTCCACATAGCGTAACTCCCGCAACTAAATTTGTATCTCCTGTTTTTGCCACAAAAAACATATCTACCATGTTGTAAACAAGTGTTAAAACACCAGAGAAAACAACAGGCAATGCTAATTTCATATATGCTTTCTGGATTGGCATTTTTTCAAATAATTCATTTTCCATATTTCACCTCGTTCCAAGATTTTATCATTTGATTTATAATTTTAATGTGTCATGTGTCACATTCTATGAAAAAAATTGATAACATTTCAAAAATCAGAAAATATCTTAAGCAATACAAATTAAATGCATTATTAAAAAACTATCCATTAGATTTGTATCATTTTCAAGCACACGAAATATTAAATGAGAAACTGAACCCCAGAAATTTTCTATTATTTTTAGTCTCTGGTTCTACTTCCATTTCAACAATACGTATCGATGGTTCTGTTTCTCAGATTTCTAAAACAGAACCACTCGTATGTTTCGGAGATATTGAATTTACGCAAAACACAACAAAGCAGTATCTCATCGAAACACTTACACCTTGTTATATGCTAAGTATTGATTTATCCACTACACGCGATCAAATCAAAAATGATCCAGATCTTCTTTTCTTTCTTCTGCAAAGCGTTTCAGAAAAAACAACATTCATTGCCAATTCAAAATTTGAAACAACAGACATTCGTTCTAAAGTGCTATATTATTTAGAATACGAAGCAAAAGATAATATGATCTGTGGCGTTGAACAATGTGCAAATCATATCAATGCCTCCAGAAGACAGTTACAGAGAATTCTCAAAGAACTTGTTGATGAAGGTATTATAGTAAAGGTCAAAAAAGGTATTTATGTCAAACAATCATGCATTTAAAATTATGAGTTTAAATTTATTGACAAGTGGAGCACGTTTACCAGGAAATCCTCCCTTCAGCATCCGTATCCATGCAATTCAATCTATGCTGCAAGAATATGATCCGGAGAATATGATCCGGATATTATTGGCGTACAGGAATTAACCGCAGGCATGTTTCCATATATGTCAAATATCTTAGAGCGCTATGAAATCTTTGGTGATTCCAGACATTCTCTTGTCAGTAATGAATATTCTTCCATTCTTTTCAAAAAAGATAGATATACATTTCTTGATGGCAAAACTTTATGGCTTTCTAGAAAAGAAGAAAAGAAGGGATCAAAATATCCCCTCTCTCAATTTCCACGTATTGTTACATATGTATATTTAAAAGACAACAAGACAAATCAGACATTGACTGTATTTAATACCCATCTTGATGCCAACTTTCCATTTGTTCGCACCCAACAGTCAAAAGTACTTTCTAAAATCATCCTGAAATATCAGAAAGGTGACTATACGCTTCTTTGTGGAGATTTTAACTGTACAAAACTCTCTGCAGCTTTTCTATTATTAAATCGAACACATCTCAGAGATTTAATTGATGATTCATTCGGTTCTACATTACGCGGTGATGTAGGTTCCATGCGTTATCACCATCTTCCGATTGATCACATCCTTGTTTCAGACAACCTGTCTGTTCAAACTGTTGTAAAAATCACATATCCATATGATTCAGTATATCCAACAGACCATTTTCCAGTCATTGCACAAATGACTCATGAAGGATCATAGGCATATCCTTTTCCATAGAAGGAAAGAATATTCTTAGGAAAAGATGGATCATCTTCAATCTTTTCCCTTAAATGACGAACATGTACGCATATAATTGGCTTACATTCATACGGAACTTCTTTCCATATATAAGCATACAATTCTTCAGCAGATAAAATCCTGTTTGGATGATTCATCAGACATTCTAATATTTCATATTCTTTTGTGGTGAGATGATATGTTTTATCATTTCTTACCACATTTCTTTTATCTTTATCTAACACGAAATTCATACAATTACCTAGGAACGAATGATCTTGTAGTACGTATGGGATGTCAATTTATATACAATACCATAGAACACACCAATCATCACAAATGTGATACATGTAACAATCTTAATGAGTGTCATATCTGTAATTGTAAATAACACCATCAGTTTCGAAATCATTGGATACGCACAAATCAAATGCAAACCAGCTAATGCTAACGGCATAAAGAAGACAAGTAAAATCTGTGCGTTAATCGTCTTTTTAATTTGTGTATCTTCCATGCCAACTTTGCGTAATACTCTGAAACGCTCAGCATCTTCCAAACCTTCTACGATCTGCTTATAGTAGATAATCAAAACTGCAGATGCCAAGAAAACAATCGATAACAATCCACCTAATACAATGATGCCGCCAAACAACGTATAATACGCTTCTAATGCCGCCTGTTTTGTCTCTACAGAATACATGTAGCTAAAATCCAATGTATTCGCCATTTCAGAGTTTTTCATTAGAAAACCAATTTTTTGAATCAATGCATCCCTATCTATCGTATATCCATCTTCTACATTCGCAAAATAAGATAATGTATCTTGTGTCCCTTCTTGATATGTCAACATACCCAAATCTTTTACCACAAGTGTTACAGATGTACCCGTAATCGTATTGGCATCTGGAAGCAGTGATTCTTTTACGATTTCCTTCACTTTCAATGGTTGATTCTGATCCAGCTGAAATGTTTGATAATCTACATTGGATTTGGATACAAGCAGACATTCATCATCATTCAATGATTCATTCTGTTTTGCCAATTGATTGTATGTATCTAAATCAATAATTGTAAATCGATCCATAGTGAAAGTATTACTAGAAGCATATCCTTTCTTTGTGAAGCTTCCATAGAGCGTTTCTCTATAATGCACGTAATTTCCATCTACCATATGTGCATTATTTTCTTGCACAAACTGTTGAAAAAGATCACGTAATTGTTCAACATCTTTATATGTTCCTACTTCCAGCAAAACATCTTTTGGATATCCACGATTCACAGAATCCTGTATACCTGTATAAGCAGAAAATGAAACAGACGCAACAACCATAACCATTGTAATCAAGATACAAATAGAAGCTAAGCCTGCACCATTTCTTTTCATACGGAAACGCATTGTTCCTACGGATACAAAATGATTTGGATTATAGTAATAGTTTTTATTTTTTTCCAGCACTTTGCATAAGGCAACAGAGCCCACCGTAAACAAGATATACGTAGCAACAATCACAAGAAGAACTGCGATAAAAAATGTCTGTAATGCTTTTAATGGTGATTCAATCGTTACTGCCATATAGTAGGCAACACCTAAGATAACAACGCCAATCAAAGCAAATATCATATTCGATTTCGGTGCTTTTTCCCCATAGGAAGTACTGTGCATCAAATGTAAAGCACTCTTTGCCCGAATACGAATTGCACTGTATACAAACAAAATCGTATAAATACCAGCAAACCATACTGCTACGTTAGCAATCAAATCAAAGTTAAAATAGAAACCCGTACTCACTTCCGCATGACACAAAGTAAACAATACAAGTTCAACAAGTTTGCTAAGTACGACGCCAAGAAGCAAACCACCCGCAATGACGCTGCACATGACAAGCAAGCTTTCAATCAAAACAAGACAAATGATATTTCCACGATTCATTCCAAGAATGGCATACAATCCCAGTTCTTTTTCTCTTATTTTGACAAGAAAAGAATTTGCATAAAACAAGAAAAATGCTGAAAATACAGAGACAACAATCATACCAAAGCCAAACATTGTCTGCATTGTTGCTCCACCATTCATACCGGAAACAATTGTTGAAACATTCAGGAAATTCATGATATATGTCATTGAACACATCAAAATTCCAGCCAGGATATACGGAAAATAATACTGCTTATTCTTTTGAATACTCAAACAAGCAAGACGAGGATAAAAGAATCTCATATGCTTACTCTCCTGCCTGTATACGTGTCAATGTAAGAGAGATACTCTCATACATTTCCTGTTCACTCTTATCTCCACGATAGATTTGATGAAATACTGTACCATCCTTAATAAACAATACTCTTTTTGCGTGAGACGCAGCAGATGTAGAATGCGTAACCATTAAGATTGTCTGTCCCATACGATTGATTGCTTCAAACTGCTCCAGCATTTCACTTGAACTTTTTGAATCCAGTGCACCTGTTGGTTCATCTGCAAGCAGGATATCTGGATGTGTAATCAAAGCTCGTGCAACGGCAACTCTTTGCTTTTGTCCACCGGATACTTCATATGGGAATTTATCTAAGATATCTGTAATGTGTAATTGTTTTGCGATTGGTCCTAAAAGAGCATCGTATTCTTTGTGATTTTTTCCACTCAATACAAGAGGAAGATAAATATTATCTCTCAATGAAAATGTATCTAATAAATTAAAATCCTGGAATACAAAGCCTAAATGTTTTCTTCTAAAATTCGCAGCTTCTTTTTCATTCATTTGACTAAGATCTTTTCCATTTAAAAGAATCTGCCCTTCACTTGCTTTATCCAGCGTTGCAAGTAAATTCAACAGTGTTGTCTTACCAGCACCGGATTCTCCCATGATTGCGACATATTCTCCATGGTCCACAGAGAAATTTACATTATTTAATGCAATGACTTTATTTCCACCAAAGCGCGATGTGTATACTTTCTTAACACTTTTTACTTCTAATAAACGCATGTTTATTGTCCTCCTTTTTACACACTCTAGTTTAGAAAGAAAAGAATCTGTATTCTATCGATTCTTCTTACAGATTCTTTATTACTTCTTACAGTTTTGTAAGAATTCAATTTTCACACATGTCCCTTGATCCACAACAGATTGAACACTGATTTTGTGATTCAAAGCATCACATATTCTTTTACACAAATACAAGCCAATACCTGTTGCTCTTTGATTTTCCCTGCCATTGTAGCCTGTATAACCATTTTCAAAGATTCTAGGAAGATCTTCCTGCTTGATACCCATTCCTGTATCTTCAATACAGATACCATCATCTACTCCATAAATTGAAATACTGCCTGTATTTGTATATTTGATTGCATTTGTTAAAACCTGTTCAAATACAAACGAAATCCATTTTTCATCCGTTACAACTCTCATATGTAATGGCTGAAAATTCAATGTCAGTTTTTTCGCGATAAATTCAGCAGATAATCGACGAATCACTTTTCTCATGATCGTATCAATATCATATTCTTTAAATACATAGTCTGTACTTGTGGAATCCAAACGAAGATACGTCAGTACCATATCTACATACTGCTCAATACGAAATAGATCTCTTTCGATACTGTGAGAAAATGGGGTATCTTCATTCTGCAGCTGCAGCTTCATAGAAGCAATTGGTGTTTTGATCTGATGTACCCAGACCGTATAATAGTCCATCATCTGTTGATGCTGTTCATTCGAAAGTGACATTTGTTTTCTATGCGAAGCAATCAGCATTTGAATGATTCGATATTGTTCCTCTTCAATCTTTGTCACAAAGGAAGGATACTCTACTACACTTGCGATATCTGCATCATTGATTTTTGTTAACTGTTCATATGTTTTCTTCATTCGAAAAAAGCGAAATATTCCAAAAACCAGTAAAATCACTAGACTTAACACATCTACATATACAATGCAGTCCATTGGTATCTGATACAAACGATAACAAATCATCTGTAAAACAAAGATACAAATAAATACCACAATCAAAGATAGATTCTGTTTTACATATTGCATCAATAATTTCATACAATCATATACCCAACTTTAAACTTTGTTTCAATGACATGATCCATTCCCGCATTTTCCAACTTCTTACGTAAACGATTCACATTGACACTCAATGTATTTTCATCCACAAAACTATCCGTCTGCCACAAAGCATTCATCAGTTTTTCTCTAGAAACGACTTTTCCCTTATTCTTCACTAAACAAAGAAGAATCAGATATTCATTCTTGCTTAACGCAATCTGCTGCGATTGATACATCACAACCTGTTTATCTGTATCAATCAATGCCCCATGAAATTCCAGTACTGTATTCTCATTTGAAAAATCATACGTTCTTCGCAGTAATGCATGGATTTTCGCAAGCAATACATCAATATCAAATGGCTTACAGACAAAATCATCTCCACCCATATTCATTGCCATCAACATATTCATGCGTTCCGTTGCGGATGAAATAAAGATAATTGGCGTTTTAGATATTTTACGAATTTCACTGCACCAGTAAAATCCATCATAAAAAGGTAATGTGATATCCAACAATACAAGATGAGGATGAAAGGATACAAATGTATGCAATACATCTTTAAAGTCTTTCACACACTGCACTTCAAATCCCCAGGATTGACATCTTGTCTGTATTCCTTCCGCAATTCCCTGATCATCTTCAATAATTAATATTTTGTACATAACATTACCTTGTTTTACTTATTTTAACACTTGTGACAAGCTTCAAAATCTTAACTTTTTTGAATATACGCTAGAATTTCATTCACGCCCGCATATACTTTTGTTTCCACATCACTCACCACAACAAGTGTAGGTGCCTGCATTACATCAAATTCCTTCACAAGGTTTGGATTATTTTCACCATCCACCAGTAAATAAGGAATCTTTTTCTCATTCATCAACTTCTGAATCATCTTACAATTCGCACATGTTTTCGTAGTAAACAAAAGATTATTTTCACTCACAACAGGAATGGAAGAAACAGTTTTCTTTTTCACAGGTGTTACTTTCTTCTTTTGTGAAAAACCACCTTCTACTTCATAGACAGTACGATCCTTAAATTCCTGATTCTTTCCAGCATTCCAGTTTTTCACAGGACGATAATATCCCGTAATTCTAGAATAAACTTCCGTTTCACCGCCACACTTTGGACACTTCCACACTTCACCATTCAAATAGCCATCTTTCTTACAGATACTATATGTAGGCGAAAGTGTGTAGTAAGGCAATTTATAGTTTTCCGCAATCTTTCTTACAAGTGCAGAAGCACTCTTCCAGCTAGACAATCTTTCCCCTAAGAATGCATGGAATACTGTTCCAGATGTATACAATGTCTGTAAATCATCCTGGATATCCAAAGCTGTAAATACATCTTCTGTGAAATTGACTGGTAAATGAGAACTGTTTGTATAGTATGGTGTTCCACTTTGGTTCGCCGTAATCATTTCTGGATATTTTTCTTTATCATGTTTTGCAAGACGGTACGCAGTACTTTCTGCTGGTGTTGCTTCTAGATTGTAAAGATCACCATATTCCACCTGATAGTCTTTCAGTCTTTCACGCATATGATTTAAAACATCTTTCGCAAAACTCTGTGAAGCTTCACTGGAAAGATCTTCCCGGATCCAGTTTGCATTCAGACACGCTTCATTCATCCCAACAATACCAATGGTTGAAAAATGATGTGCAAATGTACCAAGATATTTCTTTGTATATGGATACAGACCATTGTCCAATAATTTCGTAATGACTGTACGTTTTGTCTTTAATGAACGCGCACTGATATCCATCATTGCATCCAGTCTTGTATAGAATTCATCAGCATTCTTTGATAAATATGCAATACGAGGAAGATTGATCGTTACCACGCCAATAGAACCTGTAGATTCTCCACTTCCAAAATATCCACCACTCTTTTTACGTAATTCTCTAAGATCCAGCCTCAATCTGCAGCACATAGATCGAATATCACTTGGCTTCATATCGGAATTTACATAGTTAGAGAAATAAGGTGTTCCATACTTCGCAGTCATTTCAAATAACAATTCATTATTTTCTGTATCTGACCAGTCAAAATCCTTTGTGATGGAATATGTAGGAATTGGATACTGAAAACCTCTGCCTTCATAGTCTCCTTCAATCATGACTTCAATGAATGCCTTATTGATCATATCCATTTCTTTTTTACATTCACCGTAGGTAAAATCTTGATTCTTTCCACCAATGATTGCGGGCAGATCCTTTAAATCTTCTGGTACTGTCCAGTCTAGCGTAATATTTGTGAATGGTGCCTGTGTACCCCAGCGACTTGGTGTATTCACTCCATATACAAATGTCTGGATTGCCTGTTTTACCTGCTTGTAAGATAAATGATCTACTTTTACAAAAGGAGCCAGATACGTATCAAAGGAAGAAAATGCCTGTGCACCAGCCCATTCATTCTGCATGATACCTAAGAAATTAACCATCTGATCACACAAAGTATCTAAGTGTTTCGCAGGCCCACGTGTAATCTTGCCTTCCACCCCGCCAACACCTTCTAATAACAATTGCTTTAATGACCATCCAGCACAATAGCCGCTCAACATACTCAAATCATGAATATGAATATCTCCATTGCGATGTGCATTCGCAATTTCTTCATCGTATGCTTCTGACAGCCAGTAATTGGCAGTGATTGCGCCAGAGTTTGATAAAATCAAACCACCAATGGAATATGTTACGGTACTGTTTTCCTTCACTCTCCAATCCAAAGCATTCAAATAACTATTTACCAGTGATTTATAGTCTAAAGTTGTTGCGGAAATATTTCTCACATTTTCTCTTTGCTTGCGATATAAAATATATGCTTTTGATACATCCGCATATCCC
>ERZ506427.1191-NODE-1191-length-10025-cov-3.848345_pt1 | contig 10025 bp, 9 predicted proteins | sample MGYA00513666_ERZ506427 | MGnify/ENA metagenome assembly ERZ506427
TGTAGAGGGACAGGAAACAAAAAAAGAGAACCAGATGCGCGCCGTCATCCAGAATATACAACTGAATTCCCTGACAGTTGCAATCGACAACACCAGCACAATACTGCAGCTGAATATGGCAGGAATTCCCTGTTACTTTAACGGTGGAACATCTATTGGTTCTCATGTAACTATTACTTATACGGGTGATTTTAACGGAAGTACACTGGACGGAATTACGCTTCTCGGTATTACGGGAGAAACACCGGAAAGTTCCCGCAACCGAAGTCCTTCTTTCAGCGTAACCGGAGATATTACTGCTTCTACTTCCAATACCATCACTCTTCTTACTTATGATGGTATGTATATCACATGTTATACAGAAGGTGTGACAAACACTTCTACCGGTGGTCTTCTTACCGGAAGTTCTGTAAAAATTTACTTTAACCCGGCAGACTGTCGTACCTCTAATATCTATACTGCCCTTAAGATTGAGGATGCCTGAAACGCTTTTTAATTTCGTTTTCACCATTCTTCATCCAGTTTTTAACTTCATCGGTATCGCCAAGGATTTTCAGAAATGCCTGATATTCCTGGCCGATACCGATACCATGCATTACTCTGTATGCTCCTGCATCACTTCCAAGCGCAACCTTGGCTTTTTTATCAAATGCAATTTTCAGATTCTCTTCAGCCTTGCAGATTATCGGTTTCAGAATTTTATCTCCATATCTCCCATCTCCCAGAAGATTTCTCACAGTAACCAGCGTAGGTACCCACACCGTATTACTCTCGGCAAGCATGGAAATTGTTTCTTCATCCATATAATTTCCATGTTCCAGGCTGTCCACGCCTGCCTCTAATGCAGCCTGCGCACCATAAACGCCATTTGTATGACTCATTACTGCAAAGCCTTCCTCATGAGCAATATGTACCATTTCTTTCACTTCTTTTTTATCCAGCGGAGTTCCTGTTACTTTCCCGTGATCATTAAAATCAAGAAGACCGGTTGTCATGATTTTTATAAAATCAGCCCCTTCATCACGAGCTTCACAGACCCTCTGATAAAATTCTTTCATAGTAGAAAACCCTCTGCCGACAATTGCCCCATAGTGGCCTTCTTTATGTATGGCAAATATGGGTGTACGATAATCTATTCCATACTCCGGTGCCAGACTCCGTGCCAACCTGGATGCACCATATGGATCTCCTCCCTCTCGTAAAAAAGAAACGTTATTCTCCTGGTATGCCTTGAGGCACTGACGGATTGCTGTTTCATTCACAGACTTTCTGTGATCCTCAACAGCTCTGCGATAATCATAACCATTCATAAATACATGCGCATGGCATTCTCCAAACATTTCTTCTGCACCTCTTTACTGACGGAAAAACTGGCGGATTTCTTCTTCTGTTGCCTTCACAGATCCCTGTACAAAGAACGGTTTCCCACCGCCTCTTCCATTCAGAGCTGCATTCATATCTTTCGTAAACTGACGGAGATCCCCATTCAGTTCTCCCATTGCATATTTGTAACTTCCATCTTCATTTCTGGAAAATACAGCACAGCAGCCGGAACATTTCTGCATAATCGCATCAGCCATCTTACGCACCTGATCTGCTTCCAGTCCTTCATGAAAAGCAAGCACACTTCCGGCATCCTCATAACGCTGTGCCTCTGTTTCGCTCAACTCATCCACCATATGCATGAGTTTTCCCTTCAGACGGAAATTTTCATCCTGAAGACGTTCTACAGCAGCGGCTGTCTCTTCTGTTTTAGCAGAGAGTTTAACCGAAATCTGATGATTCTGATCATTGACCATATTCAGATAGTCAAGTACACGTTTTCCACAGATCATGGTAACTCTCACACCTTCACGAAAATTTTCTACTGTGAGGATCTTCACTGCTCCAATTTCACCAGTATGAGTCACATGTGTACCACAGCAAGCACAGAGGTCTGAACCCTGAAAACGAACAAGGCGTACCTGTCCGGTCAGTTCCTTTTTGCTTCTGTAAGACAGTGTTTCAAGTTCTTCCTCAGATGGATAAAAAACTTCCACAGCTGTATTTTCCCAGATTTTACGGTTTGTTTCTTCTTCAATTTCCTGAAGCTGCTTTTCTGTAAGAACTCCACTGAGATCTACTGTTATTACATCACTTCCCATATGAAATCCTACGTTATTATAACCATAGGCTTCATGGATCAGACCACTTACAATGTGTTCTCCGGAATGCTGCTGCATCAGATCAAAACGTCGTTCCCAGTCTATCTTTCCCTTTATTTCCTGTCCCACTTCTATTGCCTTTTCTGTATGGTGAACGATCACTTCTCCCTCTTCCTGCACATCGGTGACCGGAATATCATTTATCGTACCAAGATCACAGGGCTGACCGCCTCCCTCAGGATAAAAAGCAGTCTGATCAAGAATAATTCCATATCCATCTTTCAGTTCTCTGCACTCCTGTACTGTAGCAGTAAATTCTTTCTGGTAAACATCCTCATAATAAAGTTTTTTTGTCTCACTCATAATGCCATCCTTCTTTCTCCTGCTGTTTCTGTAAATAATCGGTTATTCTGTTTTTCAGTATAACACAGCTTTTCCCTCATGAACAGAAAAAGGCAGACATGCCAATGCATTATCTGCCTTTTCGATTACTTCAATTCTTTTGTGACACGAAGACGGGTCATAGCTCTCGCCAGCGCCATCTGGCTTCTGTGATATTCCAGAATACTCTGTTTCTGACGCAGCTGCTCTTCTGCCCGGTCTTTTGCTTCCTCAGCCCTGCGGATATCAATTTCTTCCGGACGCTCCACAGTAAGACAAAACAGTTTCACACGGTTGTTGATCATTTCAACAAATCCAGAACTTACAGCTGTTGTCTGCCAGTTTCCTTCTGCATCCTCATAACGCATTTCTCCCGGAACAATCGCACATATCATGTCCACATGATGTGCAAGAAATTCTTTCTGTCCATCTTCTGCCGGAATGATCAGCGACCTTGCTCTTCCTGCGTAAAACAGCCTGTTAGCTGCATATATTTCAAGACCGAATGTACTTTCCATAAGCTTCACCCTCCTGCTTACTGCTCAAGAGTTTTTGCTTTTTCAATTACTTCATCAATTGTTCCGACATTAAAGAAAGCATTTTCCGGATACTGATCCATCTCACCGTTGATGATCATCTTAAATCCTCTGATAGTCTCTTTCAGCGGAACATATTTTCCAGGAATACCTGTGAAGTTCTCAGCTACATGGAATGGCTGGGACAGGAATTTCTGAATCTTTCTTGCACGGAAAACAGTATTTTTATCTTCATCTGAAAGTTCTTCCATACCAAGAATGGATATAATATCCTGCAGCTCTTTGTACTTCTGAAGAATTTCCTGAACTTTACGTGCAACTTCATAATGCTCTTCTCCAACAACATCTGCTTCCAGAATACGTGAAGTAGATTCCAGCGGATCAACGGCCGGATAAATACCCTGTTCAACAATTTTTCTGGACAGTACAGTTGTAGCATCCAGATGTGCAAATGTTGTTGCCGGTGCCGGGTCAGTCAGGTCATCGGCAGGTACATAAACAGCCTGAACAGATGTTACTGATCCGGATTTTGTAGAAGCGATTCGTTCCTGAAGTTCACCCATTTCATTCGCCAGAGTTGGCTGATAACCAACTGCTGAAGGCATACGGCCAAGTAATGCGGAAACTTCGGAACCAGCCTGTACAAAACGGAAAATATTATCAATAAAAAGAAGTACATCTCTGTGCTCTGTATCACGGAAATATTCAGCCATTGTCAGACCTGTTTCCGCAACACGCATACGGGATCCCGGCGGCTCATTCATCTGTCCGAACACTAAGGCTGTCTTTTCCAATACACCTGATTCTTTCATTTCGCTCCAGAGGTCATTTCCCTCACGGGAACGCTCTCCTACACCGGTAAAAATAGAATATCCGCCGTGCTCTGTAGCGATATTCTGAATCAACTCCTGAATCAGGACTGTCTTACCAACACCGGCACCACCAAACAGACCGATCTTACCACCCTTTGCGTAAGGAGCAAGAAGGTCGATGACTTTGATTCCTGTTTCCAGGATCTCAACTGCCGGTTTCTGTTCTTCAAAACTCGGCGGATCTCTGTGGATTACCCAATGCTCTGCATCATCCAGAGATTCTCCACCATCTACTGTCTCTCCGAGAACGTTGAACAGTCTTCCCAGAGTACAGTCACCTACAGGAACTTTGATTCCACTTCCTGTAGCAATTACTTCTCTGTCTCTCTGAAGTCCCTCACTGGCACTCAGCATGATGCATCGAACCACATCATTTCCCAGATGCTGAGAAACTTCCATAACACATTTTTTACCGTTGTTTTCAACTTCAAGAGCATCCTTGATATCCGGCAGATCTCCATCTTCAAAAACAACGTCTACAACAGGTCCCATGACCTGTACGATCTTACCTTTACTCATCCTCGTCACTTCCTTTTCTGAGCCTTTGCACCGCTGCAGACCTCTGTGATCTCCTGTGTGATCGCTGCCTGACGTGCCCTGTTATACTGGATCGACAGATCCTGGAGCATTTTCTTTGCACTGTCTGTTGAAGACTGCATTGCTGTCATTCTCGCATTGTTCTCACTTGCATATGCCTCAACAAGACATCCGTAGATCACACCGGTCAGATAATTTGGAATCATGATATCCAGCACTCCATCAGCGGAAGGAAACATTTCTATTTCTTCCTGATGAACCTCTGCCGGTATATCAATCGGTGAAAAGCTGGTCTTTTTTAAAGGAAGAAGCTGCATATTTACCGGTTCCATCACAACTGCATTCTGCATCTGTGTATAGATGATATGCACCTCGTCCACTTCTCTTTCCAGAAAGCCTCTTATAACTTCCTCACTGATCATTCTTGCCCTGTGCATGGTTGGCTTCTGTACAGTATAACGGAAGCTTCCATCCATATCGACATCTTTTTTACTGAAATACTGTCTTCCTACAACACCAAGGACATACAGTTTATGGTGGCCAGGAGTATTGGCCATAAATTCCTCTGTCATCTTGGTAATATTGTGGTTATAGGCACCTGCCATACCCTTATCACCTGTTACCACGATCGTCGCAATCTTACGTTCCTCTGTAGGAATCAGGTGGCGGACACTGAAAAACGGATGCTGTATATCCGGGATATGTCGGAGGATACGTGCGATCGCACTCTGCATATTGTAGAAATACGGCTCGGTATCCGACAGTATCTTTTTGGCTTTTTTCATTTTGGAAGAGGAAATCATATACATGGCATTGGTAATTTTCATTGTGTCCTGGACACTGCTTATCCTGCTCTTTATTTCTCTTGCATTTGCCATAAATTCCTCCTGCCGGTTACTGTCTCTGACAAACTTGTCATTTCACAGTAATCGCATTCTTTACAAATAATTTATTTGGTAGCTGCACGATCCCTGAACTCATCTGCAACCTGAAGGATCTTTTCTCCCAGTTCATCACTGAGTACCTTGGTCTCTTCGATTTCTTTACCGATTTCCGGGTAAACATTATCGAAGTATGCCAGAAGATCTTTCTGATACTGTTTCACATTCTTTTTATCCACATGAACCATTTTTTTATGAGTTGCTGTCCACAATGTAATTACCTGTTCGTGGAGTGCAAGTGGATTACACAGCGGTTGTTTCAGAAGTTCCATCAGGCATCCGCCGTATGCCAGCTGTGCCTTTGTTGCTTCATCCAGATCGGAACTGAACTGTGTGAAGACTTCCATCTCACGGTACTGAGCAAGATCGATACGAACACTTCCGGATGCTTTTTTCATTGCCTTTGTCTGGGCTGCACCACCAACTCGTGATACAGAAAGTCCGACGTTTACGGCCGGTCTCATACCGGAGAAGAACAGGTCGCTCTCCAGGAAAATCTGACCATCTGTAATAGAAATTACGTTGGTCGGAATATATGCAGATACATCACCTGCCTGTGTCTCGATGATCGGAAGAGCTGTAATAGAACCGCCTCCCTTTTCATCGCTCAGACGGCTGGATCTCTCCAGAAGTCTGGAATGCAGGTAGAACACATCACCAGGATATGCCTCACGTCCCGGAGAACGTTCCAGTAACAGGGACAGTGCTCGATATGCTACTGCGTGTTTAGAAAGGTCATCATATACGATCAGCACATCTTTTCCCTGATACATAAAGAACTCAGCAAGTGCTGTTCCTGCATAAGGTGCAATGTACTGAAGCGGTGCACAGTCACTGGCTGTTGAGGAGAATACTGTTGTGTACTCCATCGCACCGTATTTTTCGAGGTTGGATACAACCTTTGCAACGGTAGATGCCTTCTGTCCGATTGCTACATAAATACAAAGTACATCCTTACCCTTCTGGTTCAGGATCGTATCAATTGCAAGAGAAGTTTTACCGGTCTGTCTGTCACCGATGATCAGCTCACGCTGTCCACGGCCAATCGGGAACATGGAATCCAGAGAAAGGATACCTGTTTCCAGCGGTACAGTTACGGATTTACGGTCGATGATTCCTGGTGCAGGATTCTCTACCGGGCGATATCCTTCTTCTTTGATCTCGCCTTTTCCATCTATCGGAGCACCAAGGGCATTTACGATTCTTCCTACATATCCATTACCAACAGGAATACCTGCCTGTTTTCCGGTTCTGGTTACTTTGGTTCCCTCTTTGATTCCGGTATCTTTACCAAACAGGATGCATCCCATGCTGTTTGTACGGATATCCTGAACCATTCCCTTGAGTCCGTTTTCAAATACTACAACCTCACCATACATGGCATGGTCAATTCCGTATACGGTTGCAATTCCGTCACCTACAGAAATAACCGTTCCCACTTCCTGGTTCTGGCTGATCTCATCATAATTTTCTATTTCTTCTTTTAGAATAGAAATAATCTCATCTGGGTTGATTGCACTCAACGTGTTCACCTCCGGGTCAGTTTCTGTTGTAACATACGGTAACGTCCCCGCATGCTCCAGTCAAATTCACGTCCGTCTGCCTGGAGGACAAATCCTCCAATCAGACTTTTGTCTTCTATCATCTCTATTTCGGCCTGTTCAGCCTGAAATTCCCGGCACAAAAATGCTTTGATGCCTTTCAGCTGTTCATCCTTCGGCGGTGTTACATAACGCATCACTGCATGCAGGATGTTCTTATGTCTTCTGCAGATTTCTTCATAATTTTCAAAGATCTCATTCAGAAGACCGATGTTTCTGTGTCTGCAGGCAACCTTAATGAAATTCTTCATCTCATCAGGAATCACTCTGTCGATCACTCTGCTCTTTGCTTCAAAAGGCACCAGTGGGTTCTCAAGGCTCTCTGCCAGCCCCGGAACCTCACGGAATATTTCTTTTGTTGTCTGTACGGCTTCTGTCGAAACAGAAAGCTCGTACAGTGTTTTTGCATAATTAACGGCGGTCGCTGTCATCCGGATCACCTGCTTCTTCTATAAATTGATCATATAAGGATAAATCCTGATCTGCTCCACTGTTCTTACCAATGACCTTAGCTGCAGCTTTCATAGCAAGCTCTGCAACATCGCCTTTCATCTGACGCATTGCATTCTCGCGTTCCATACGGATGTCTTCCTGTGCCTTTGCAAGCATGGCATCTACTTTTGCGGTTGTCTCTTCTACTGTATGGTCTGCCTGAGCTTTTGCTTCTTTTCTGGCCTGTTCCATGATCTGGTAGGATTCTTCTTTTGCAGATTTTAAAGCACCCTCATACTGTTCCTGAAGTGCTTTTGCATTATCCTGTCGTTCCTTTGCTTCTGCAAACTGCTGGTCGATCATCGCTTTTCTCTGGTCCATCACATTTATGATCGGTCCGAATAAAAACTTCTTCATCAAAAGATACAGAACCAACAGGTTGATGATTGTGAAGACAAGGTTGATATCAATCTTTATCACCTGGTCCACCTGCCTCTCTTATCCTGATTCATTCTCATTGTCTATATCTTTTCTATTAGCCCAGCATGATGATGATCAGAAGACCGATTACGAAACCGTAGATAGCTGTTGCCTCGGCAAGTGCACATCCTAACAGAAGGTTCTTACTGATCTTACTCTCTGCTTCAGGCTGTCTTGCGATTGCTTCTACTGCTTTTGAAGTTGCGAGGCCGATACCAATACCTGCTCCGATACCTGTAAGAACTGCGATAGCTGCTCCGATTGCTACTAATGTTGACATAATTTTTTCCTCCTCGATTGACAAAAATAGTTCAAAAATAATGGATATTTCTAATTTGATGATTGTTTACCGTTATTCAATTGCTTCCTTGATAAACAGTGATGTTAAGAATACGAATACATATGCCTGGATGAATCCGTCAAAGAAATCAAAGTACAGGCTGAATGGTATGGGAAGAATTGCCGGACATATAAACTCAAGCAATTTCATTACTACGAAACTTCCCAGGACATTACCAAATAATCGCATACATAATGATGTCGGCCTGATCGCCAGTTCCAGAATGTTGATCGGAAGCATGATCGGAACCGGTTCTGCAAAACTATGCAGAAATCCTTTGAGTCCTCGTTTATGAAAACCAGAGTACTCGATCAGAATAATGCTCATGAGCGAAAGTGCTATGGTCACATTCATATCCTTGGTAGGTGGTGTGAAACCAAAGACACCTGCTATATTGGCAATTCCAATATAGATAACGGTAGACATCAGATAAGGGATATATCTTTTTCCCTCTTCTCCAAGAATTCCTTCAAAGAAATTCAAGAGAAAACTTACTCCTGATTCCAGAAGAAGCTGTTTCTTGCCTGGATTCTCAACCTTGAGATTACGAACCAGTATCAGTGAAAGTACTAACAGCACTGCCATGATCACCCATGTAACAACTACACTCTCTGCGATCGGCACTCCGCCAAACACCGGTATCGTAAAGGCAGTCTTGCTTTCCAGCTCTTCTGCCAGTGTGGCTGATAAATTTCCCGTCTTTCTCCCTCCTTTTCTCTCGACCGGATTGTCATTAAATTGGTATGACCGGTCTGTCTTTGTTGCACTTATTTTACGCTCTTTGTCAAAAAAAAGTCAATATCCATTCTCCCTATTTTGTCTCAAAATGGAATGCAAAATTATGCACATTTCACAATTATATTTAATATAACTTCATATTATAATTGATACTTCTCCGTAGGATAAAATGGATACGGTGCCGTCTTCTTCCTGTACTTTCAGACGTCCATCCGGGCAGATTTCCAGTGCTTTTGCCCTGCGGATACTATTTCCGTCTGAAATACATATTTCCCTTCCCGGCACCATATTATGCTGTATATATTCGTCCGGAAGCTTTAATTCCTTCGTTTCTTCCAGAAGAGTATTCACGATCTCCGCTGCCAGACGGCTTCGGTCGAGGCCTGCAGCTGCCTCACGACTTTCATAAATGCCTCCGGCAATTCCCTGCAGTGCATCAGGATATCCTTCAGATGCTTCAAATAGATTCAGTCCGATTCCTACCACTGCAAATTCGATATTACCACTCTCAAAGTCAGTGACTGCCTCTGTAAGAATGCCGCATACCTTCCTGCCGTTATGATAAAGGTCATTCACCCATTTGATATCCAGAGAGATTCCCGTTACTTTCTTTACTGCCTTATAAACCGCCACAGCTGCCTCAGCGGTCAGAAGCAAACTTTCCTGAATGCTTCCCTTCGGTTCAAGGATCACACTGAGATAGATTCCCGCATCCTGCGGCGAATAGAAACACCTGCCCCGTCGGCCGCGTCCGGCACTCTGACTTCCGGCCAGAACGAAGCTTCCATGTCCGGCTTCTCCGCTCACTGCTACAGCTTTCGCTGCACGATTCGTAGAATCGACTTCCTGATACACTCCGATATAAACCTCCGGAGATAACAAAAAAGGCCGTATTGCCTCAACGGAAAGCCGATCGTTCGCCTTTGCCAGCATATAGCCTTTATTCTGTCCTGCTTCTATCTTGTATCCTTCTTCCCGCAGAGACTTCACAGCTTTCCAGATTGCTGCTCTGCTACAGTGAAG
>ERZ506427.1226-NODE-1226-length-9791-cov-4.758320_pt1 | contig 9791 bp, 9 predicted proteins | sample MGYA00513666_ERZ506427 | MGnify/ENA metagenome assembly ERZ506427
TTTTTGTAGGGCCGCTTTTATCCCCTCAGTCGCAAAAATGCGACAGCTCCCCTTGCAACAAGGGGAGCCAAAAAGGGTGACCGTAGGGGCGGCAATCTGCCGCCCGCTTTTGCTTTTGATAGAACATTATTTCTTCCGCACCAGGGTCACGCAAAAGTCGTTATAATTCTTTATGGCGTATTCTTGCTGTCGCGTTTTATCCAGCTGGGGCACGGTGCCAAAGAAAATGTAGCAGTCGTCGGTCAGGTCGCGATTTTCCTCCACCTGCACATAGCGCCAGCTGCCGTCCTTGGTTACCGGGCGCAGGCGGGGCGCCACATTCGGGTTACCGGCACTCAGCCCGCCACGGGCGCGCAGCTCCGGCTCCAGTGGGGTCATTTGGTTGATTTTGTCGTCCGCATAAAAGCGCAGGAATACGCTCTCTCGCTCTCTAAAGTACGGGTCCTGGCTGTCTACCAGCAGAATTTCGCTGCTGCCACTGTCTCTGGCGGCAGTCAGCGCCTGTTCAAAGCTTTTGCCGTACAGGGCACTGTTGTGGGTGGCAAAGTTGCCAAAGGCAAAGCCGGTGAGCGCCAGGGACACGACGGCCAGCCCGGCCAGCAGGCGGGGCACCGCCGGGGAGGAAAAGCTCTCCAGCAGCCAGCACACCCCAAAGGCGGCCAAAATATGCAGCAGCGGATAAAAGGCTGCGTAGCGGTACATGGCGTTGGAGGCGTAGCTGACCACAATGGCGTACACCAAAAAGGCACCTAAAAAGCTGCCGATCACCACACGGGCGGTGGTGGTTTTGGCAAAGTCCGTGTCGGCCTTGCGGTGCTTCTTGGGCCACAAAAACAGCAGCAGTCCCGCCAGCGTAATAAGCCCCATACGCCAGTCAAAGAGGAACATCATGACCGCGATGATGCCGGAGGTCAGGAAGCCCCTCGTTGTGACCATTACCACGCGGGTAGCCACATTCGCCATGTTTTCCATGGTGTTGGTGGTGACGGACGTGACCTCGCCGAGGCTGTTGTCATTGAACCAGCCCATAGGCAGGTAGCGCAGGTGCTCGGCGATTTCGATGCGTTTGTTGGCGCAGGCTCGGTAGCCCGCACGGGTCTGGAGCATGGTAGCCTTCATGTTGATGGCGATGGTCACAATCAGTGATGCAACGATGATGCCGAGGCTCGTCCATAAAGTTGCCATAGTGACGTCCCTTTCCAGCAGCGCCTGAATGACAATGGCAGCGGCAGGAATACGCATGGCGGAGCAGATGGCGCTGACCACGCCCAGCCAGATAGAAGTGACAAACAGTTTGCGGTTGTCTTCACCGCAGAAGGCGAAGAATTTTTTCAGCGTCTGAAGCATTACGCCACCTCCCCGTCGTCTTTGACGCTGATGTGGGCTTCCCACATGGTTTGATAAAGCGGGCAGGAAGCAAGCAGCTCCGCCTGCGTGCCGGTCGCTTCGATCTTGCCTTGATTGACAACAATGATCTGATCGGCGTCCGCAATGGTGGACAGCCGGTGGGCAATGACCAGTAGCGTCTTGCCCCGCACCAGACTTGCCAGTGCCGACTGGATGACCGCCTCGTTTTCCGGGTCTGTGTAGGACGTCGCTTCGTCCAGAATGACGATGGGCGCGTCCTTCAGCATGGCACGGGCAATGGAGATACGCTGCCGCTCGCCGCCGGACAGATGCCCGCCCGACGCGCCGCACACGGTCTGATAGCCGTTTTCAAGCCCCATGATAAACTCGTGGCAGCCGCATTTTTTCGCCGCATCGATGACTTCCTCGTCGGTTGCGCCCTTTTTGCCCATGCGAATATTGTCCATCACCGAAAGGTCAAAGAGATAGTTGTCCTGGGAAACATAGGCGATGCGCTTCGTACACTCCACCAGCGGAAGTGTACGGATGTCCACGCCGCCCAGCTCAATGGCGCCGTCCTTTACATCCCACAGAGAGGCGATAAGACGGGCAATGGTGGACTTTCCGCTGCCGGAAGGCCCGACCAATGCGTTGACCGTCCCCGGGGCAACGTGCAAATTGACTCCGTGCAGTACCTCCTTGTCGTGATAGGCAAAGCGGACATCCTTCAGCTCGATGGCGTTATCGGCCGGCAGCCTTTCCGCCGTCCTTGGGCGCTGCATATCCTCACCGGACAACACCTCCGCCACCTCGCCCACGATGGTCGTTACCTGGGCAATGTCATCGGTGTAGGAAAAGGCGGTGATCAGCGGCTGCATGACGCCGAAGGACAGAACGATGACCGTGAGAAACGTCTCCGCCGACAGTGTGCCGTGCATATAAAGGAGGCAGCCCACCGGCAGGATGCCGAGAAGCGTTGAAGGGAGTATCGCCATTCCGGCTACCTGCCCGAACAAACTCCCGCGCATCCAGTCAATGAAGCAGTCCGCGCCTTCCTTTGCGGCGGAGACAAACTTTGCGTAGCTGGTTTTAGACTGACCGAAGGCCTTGATGACCTCAATGCCGCTGATGTATTCCACAGCCGTGTCGTTCAGTGTCTTTGTCGCGGTGACCGTGCGCTGAAACTTCTCGTTATAGCCGCTGAACATGGACATAAAGCAGATAATGCCAAGCGGCACGACGATCAGCATGGAAAGCCCCATGCGCCAGTCCTCGATAAACAGCAGCACCAGTACCGCCAGCGCACCGACGATGTTGGCAGTCATCTCCGGCAGCAAATGGGCAAGGGTGGTTTCAATGGAGTCCACGCGCTCGACGATAATGTTCTTATAGGAGCCGGAGGAATGGTCCAGCACCGTGCCAAGGGGCAGCGTTGCCAGCTTGTCCAGCAGCCGTGTGCGGGTATTGGCCAGCACATGGAAGGTGGCGTGATGGGAGAGGGACGTGGACACGCTGTGCAGCACATAGCGTAGCACCCAGCAGCCCGCCATCCACGCGCAGAGCGTCAGGCAGTACGTCAGCTCCGCCGTGCCGTTTACCAGTGCGGTGATGAGCCGGATGATGATGAAATACGGAATAAGCGAGCAGGCGACGCCCAGCAGCGCCGTAAGGACGCTCAAAGCGTACTCACCGTACCGCCCTTTTGCCAGCTCTGCCAGCCACGAGGCGGCTGAGCGCTTTGGCTCAATTTCTTTCATGGTGAACTCCTTTCGACTGCATTACGCAGCCAGATGCTTCTTCACGATGCCCTTGCCGATAGCTGCTCCGATGAATGCGGCCACGATCACACCGGCCACCAGCGCCACGGATACCCAAGACTGTAGCATCTGGGATGCGGCAAGGATGGTGTCCTGACGGCCATCGGTGACCATCTGATCCGCCATCGCTTTCGCAGCAATCGCATAGGGAATGATGGTGCTGCCGAAGGCGGCCATCACCTGATTGATGACATAACTGACGGTCAGCGCCTTTGCATTGCCGTAGCCCATCTTCCACAGCAGCAGCTCGGCAATGACACCGGAGAGAATAAAGAGGATGATGTACGGCAGATATCCGCCCATAATGGCGCGGACAATGCTGTAAATCAGGATCGCACCGGGCTTTTTCACCTTCGTGCCGATGATGAAGTAGACGATGCCCTCCAGCAGGGCGAAAAACACCGGCATCAGAATGATGGTAATGGGCGTTGCGTACAGGACGGAGCTTGCGAAGAAAATGACCACATTGATCAGAGCCAGCAGGACAACGGTGATGATGTCCTTGACTTTCAGTTTATTGGGGTTTGCAGTACTCATGGTAAAGACTCCTTTTTGAATGAAATATGTTTGAACGTCGCAGAGACGGCGATCACAGGATAAGGCCGGCGGCGATCGATGCTGCCAGCAGGACACAGAACACAGCATCCCACGCAGAAAACCGAAGCGACAGATAGTTGCTTTTACGGCGGGTTAAGTCGATGCCCCGTGTTTCGGCGGAGGCGGACAGCGTCTCGGCAATGCGGATGACCCGCAGCGCCATGGGAACGGTCAGAATTTCCAGATACGATGGTAGCGCACGCAGCTTTTGCCACGGCGTCACAAATGCGCCACGGGTGCGGATGGATTGCCGCAGTAGCTTCATGTCTCCCGACAGAACGGGGAAGAAGCGGAAGATCACGGCTACGATCATAATGAGCCGTTCCGGCAGGTGCAGATTACGCAGCGCCGCCAGGGTACGGCTGGCTTCATTCCGCCCAATCAGCGTCCGCATGGAAATGCCAACGGCAATGATACGCGGGAACAGCACCAGCATAAAGGAAAACACCGTGCCCGGCAGCATGGCGTTAGCCGCCCACAGCACCCCAAAGCTTATGCCGCCCGCGATTGCCGTTCCGAGCCATCCGTCAGTTGCGGTCAGCAAGATCAGTGCCGCATAACAGGCATAGACAAGGTGATTGTTTGCCGTGGAGATCACGACCAACAGGGCCAGCCAGTAAAGCAGCTTCGTTGCCGGGTGGAATCGTTCTTTATGCTGTTTTTTCGCAGGAGCATCGGAAGGATGGAAGCGCTCCATATATTGCCGTACCGCTTGCAAATCACGTTCCGAATGAACGGGAAATTCTGCCTCTGCATGTCCATCCGACAGCCCGATGCAGCGGTCACACGCACCTGCAATCAGCTCCAGATCATGGGTGATGATGAGAACCGTCTTTTCCTTCCGCATTTCCCGGATCAGCGCCGCGCACCGCTCCAGACTTTCCGCGTCCTGTCCTGCTGTCGGCTCGTCCAGTATGACGATCGGCTTGTCGGACAGATACGCCATCATCAGCGCCAGACGCTGCATCTGCCCGCCGGAGAGGGAAAAGGGATGCCGGTCGCGGCAGTCCCACATATCCATACTTTTCAGCAGCGCTTCCGTTTTTGCTTCAAACTCCGGTGTCACCGCATGGCCGTATTGCAGTTCGTGCAGGACGGAGTTGGTGAAGAACTGAAACTCTGCTTCCTGTAGGATGAACAGCACCTGCTTTTGCAGACCCTTAGGCTTTCGCGCTTTGCCGTACAGGAATATCTGCCCGCCGGAGGGATCGTAAAGCCCCGCAATCAGCTTGCCGATGGTCGTTTTGCCACAGCCGTTTGCGCCCACAAGGCCGACGATCTCATGCTCACGGACGGAAAAGCTGACACCAGAGAGGGTATCTCCGGCCTTCCTGCCGTATGTATAGCGGACATCTGAGACGGCAAGCGCCGTCGGCGCGGTTTTCGGTAGCGGCTCTTTCTCCGGCACGGTGATCTCCGCAAGGTCGAGCGTGCGCAGAGAAAGTGTTTGTCTCTGCTCCGCCGGGAACACCTTCGCCTCTGCGGCAGTGTATTTTCCTTTGATCTCGCCGTCTGCCATGATCCAATATTCATCGGCAATATCTGTAAGATAATAGAGTCGATGCTCACTGAGCAGCAGCGTTTTGCCCTGCCTTTTCAGTGCCAGCAGAATCTCCTTTAACTGTTGCGTGGCTGCAAAGTCCAGGTTGGCCGTTGGCTCGTCAAGGAGAAAAATATCTGTGTCCATGGCCCACGCGGACAAGATGGAGATGAGCTGTCGCTCGCCGCTGGACAACTCGTAGACATTGCGATCCTTCAGCCGCTCCAGATGAAAGATCCGGAAGGCCTCATCTACCCGCCGTCGGATTTTATCTTGCGGCAGACCGTGATTTTCAAGACCGAAGGCCACTTCATTGGAGCTGTTCACGGTGAAAAACTGGCTGCGAGGATCTTGAAAGACCGAGGCGGCCAACTCGCCGATCTCGCCGATACGTATTCCGGCGGTGTCCTGCCCATTCAGGCGGCAAAAGCCTTTTAGCTCTCCCTCGTAAAACTGGGGGATTAATCCGTTGATGCACCGTAGCAGTGTGGACTTTCCGCAGCCGCTGCCGCCGCAGAGCACCACACAGCGTCCGGCTGGGATGCTGCCGCCGACTTTTTGCAAGGTGGGCTGCTTTTCTTCTGCATATTGAAATTCAAATTCAAAATCTATCATCGTAAACCCTTCCGTTGGTTAGCTATCTCTAACTGATGTCCGTAAGAAACGGGCGCACGCACCGCCCATTTTCTTTGCCAATTTAATTCAGGCTGTCACATAACTGCCGCCAACCGGCGTTGGTAAAATCAAGGACCGCCTGTAAGCAGGTAAGCATTCTACCTTCCTCCATGTGCCGATCCAGCAGCTGGCGGAAGTACCAGAACTGGGAGCCCATCAAAAGGCGGATCGCATCGGCATTTGGCGCTTTCCCATAGATATGCGAAAAGAACTCCACCGTTTGTTCCGCTTTTTGATCCATTAGTTTATGCAGCACGGTTTCCATGGAGCTGCCATCACTGCGGCAGAAAAATAAAGTGCAGTCATTGCAGTGCTCGGTCAGCAGTTGAAAATATACCTGTTCTTCGGCGTTTATGGCGCGGAGGATATCCTCCGGCTGCGCGCTGCACTTTGCTTTTTCGTATTCTTCAGCGATGGGCGCAAATAAGGCCTTCATCGTCTCAAAAAAATCCTGAAGCAGACTGGCAAACAACGCGTCTTTATTCTTGTATCTTGTGTAGATTGCCCCCGTAGTAACACCGGCTTTTTCGGCGATCTTGTGCAGAGAGGCTTTCTGAAAGCCGTAAGCAAGAAATTCCGAATAAGCAGCCTGAATGATCCCATCATCCAGGGAATGATCCCTATTGGCCATGTCTTCACTCCTCTGCGCCTAAATAATAACGTCATTATCGATAACGACATTATTATAGCGTTATTTTTGCTGCTTGTCAATGCGAATTGCACACTCCGTTACAAAAACATACCTTGACAAATCTCGTCTCAGAAAACCCTGTTGAGCAAATACGCTGCCGAACACGGGTTTCGGAATATCCAATTCTTTATAGACGACGGATATTCTGGAACCAGCTTCCAGAGGCCGGGGTTCCAGGAGATGATGCGATATGTGAAGGATTACAGCGTATCCGCTGTGATTGTCAAAGACCTATCCCGGCTGGGCAGGGAGTATTCCTACATGGGGCGGCTTCAGGATTTCATCTTTCCCGCTTATGACGTCCGCTTTATTGCCATCAACGATGATGTGGACAGCGCCAAAGGGGAAAATGATTTTGCGGTGTTCAAAAATGTATTCAACGACTACTACGCCAAGGATACCAGCAAGAAAATCCGGGCAGTGGTAAAGATGCGGGGCGAAGCCGGGGAGCATATCGCCAGCAACCCGCCTTATGGATACATAAAAGACCCTCAGGATAAAAAGAAATGGGTTGTGGACGAAGAAGCGGCAAAGGTGGTGCGGCGTATCTTTAACCTCTGTATTGCGGGGAAAGGCCCCATGCAAATTGCAAAAATCCTCACAGCCGACAGGGTACCGACCGTTACCGCTTATCACGCCAGGCAGAAAGGCTGGGCCATGCCTGAGAATCTTTATCAGTGGTGCGCTAAATCCGTCGCCGGGATATTGGAGCGGTGGGAGTATACGGGCTGTACCGTGAATTTCAAGACCTATACCAAGTCCCTGAAATTCAAAAAGCGGATGGAAAACCCGGTTGAGAACCAGAAAGTCTTTGAGGACACCCAGCCCGCCATCATTGAGAAGGGCTAGTGGGAACGGGTGCAGGAACTGCGGAAGAACAAACGCAGGCCGACAAAAACAGGAAGGACCAGCATGTTCTCCGGCCTGCTCTACTGCGCCGACTGCGGGGCCAAGCTGTACTTCTGCACCTGCAACACCTACAAGGATGACAGCCAGAATCATTTCGTTTGCTCCAACTACAAGAGCAACACCGGCTCCTGCCAAATCCACTATATCCGGGAACAGGTGCTTTACCGGATCGTGCTGGAGAGTATCCAGCGGACATTGACTTATGTCCGTATGTTCCGGAAGAATTTCAAGCTGGAAATGCTGGCGCAGGACGAAGAAAGCCGCAAAGCGGAACTGACGGAAAAGCAGAAAGCCCTCTCCGGAGCAAAAAAGCGGATGGAGGATTTGGACAGGATTATCCAGCACATCTATGAGGACAATGTGCTGGGTAAGCTATCCGACAGCCGGTACTTAAAATTATCCCGCCAATACGAGAAGGAGCAGGCAGAGATTGAACAGCTTGCCGCCGTATTGGAACGGGAAATCGAGGAACAGTCCGGGCAGGTTTCCGATGTGAACGAGTTTCTGAAGCTGGTGGACAAGTACCTGGATATTCCGGAACTTGACGCCGCCATTCTCAATGAACTTGTAAGCAAGATTGTGGTACACAGCCCGGTAAGGGAGAACGGGAGGAAGCATGTACAGATAGATTTGTACTTTACCTATGTGGGACAAATCCGCATCCCTTTGAAAATTGGAAGGGAGTCCCTAAATGAATCGGAACCGGCGTGACTTAACACGCCGGTTCCTGCCAAATTTCTTTTTACTTCCTTATGGGACGCTGCCTAATTGATAGCTCCCTTTTTCAGGCCAGCCGCCTCATCCCTATGACCGCTCCTGCTTCGTGGTTGTATTCCAAAAGCGTGAAGGAATAGATATGCCGCAGAAGCTGCCGGTTCCAGGTGTGCCCGATGATATTCTTTTTCCCGTTTAATATCCGCATAACATCATCCAACAGCTTTTCATAAAGCTCTGCGGGCATTGAAGCAGAGCAGCTTTCCTTCTCGCACTGGTAGCAAGGCCCCACATGCGTGTTCCTCAAAAGCAGTTCCGGCCTTTCTTCCGTATGTTCCATACAAACAAGCCGGATAAATCCCCAGGCGACTCCGGAAAATTTATCCACCGGTTCATACAAAACAGTTCGCGCTTTCCCCATCGTTTTTCTCTCCATTACTCCAGGATTTCTTTCACACGGCCAATCTGTCCGTCTGCCAGGCGCACTTTGATCCCGCGGGTATGGACCGGCGCATTCGTCAAGATATCTTTCACATACCCTTCCGTCAGATTCCCTGTCGGCTGGTCCTTTTTTAAGACGATCCGCACCCGGAGTCCCGGGCGGATATCCGCCCGCAGAAAAGGATTTCTCATAAACTGCATCCCTCCTAAGTAACCTTGTTTTTGGATTTCTGAAACAGTATGGGTTCCGGCTTCCTGTTTGTCAAGAAATATATTATTTCCTGTTCAAAAGACTATGTAGGAAAAGTCCGCTAGGCGGACTTTTCTTGCTGCTTGAGACCGTATGTTCTGATTGCACGCCGGCAGGCATACACCTGCATGGTAAATTCTTCACTTGGTGCATTTTCAAGGGTTCTGGTCGCAAAGTAATAGCAGCTGTCATATTTGTAGTGATAAAGCTGTTTGACCGTCCAGTTCTTATCCTTGCACTGTCCCTGGGTAACGATAAAAGTTTCCGGATCCAGCTGCTTGTCCGTATAGACCCCGACCCCAATGTCGTTCCACCAGATTGGATGCTTTTCCGACGTTCCGGTTGCTACGCTTTCATTTTGAGGCTCCTGTTTTGGCTTTTTCGTCTCCGCTATAGCAGGCTCCTTTTTCGGCACTTTCTTTTCTCCAAGCTCTGCATCCTGATAGGAGAATTCACTGGTGCTATAGATTTTCCCGTATACGCCTGCAATACCGAGCACGGCCCGGTCGTAAGCACGGTTATCCGCAGTTTCGGCTGGATACTGCTCCAGATACTCACTCCACAAATTTTTTGTATTCGCTTCCCCAATGGCGCTATACCGGGCGCCGTTTTGCTTCACTGCCTCCCGGGCGATCACAAAACTATTGCTGTCATGGCTGGAGAGCAGAACGGGCATACCAACGGCAATCCCTGCTCCCTGCGCCAACACGGTAATGGCATGATGCTTCAGCAGGATTTTCCCTTTGTCGCTATAGATAAAATCCGATTTCTCCAGAAACTCAAACTCCAACTCGTCTACAAAGATGGTCA
>ERZ506427.1235-NODE-1235-length-9733-cov-3.264724_pt1 | contig 9733 bp, 18 predicted proteins | sample MGYA00513666_ERZ506427 | MGnify/ENA metagenome assembly ERZ506427
ACCACATTATTTCTTGGGGAAAAGTACAATTTGTGCTACAATAGAATCAGAAAAGAGAATTTGTTCGAGTACCGGTCTCAGTGAGACTGGACAAAAGCTTGAATGAGTTCTCTTTTTTGTTTTTCAAAGCAAATAAGGAGGCAAAAGAGCTATGGAAGAAAAACTAAAAAAGGCAGTACGCAAGTACGAAAAGGACTACGGCATTCAGAAAAATGTATTTTGGCTGTATTCCTATATTCAGATCAGAAAGTTTCTACAACAGAATGCAGCTGCTACTGAAGACAGAATCAAGGAATTTCTGAACAGTCAGCTCGTCTGTATGTTTTCTGACTCTGAGTACATCAGAGGAAAACTGAACTTTGCAAACCCTGCAGCAAAAAGGATGGTAGAAGTATGTCAGATCTACAGCAGGTAACATACGCATACATCAGCTGCTTTGGCGGCAATGTTCAGAAAGTCAGAGTCAAATCGTATGAGTTTGTGACAATCGAGTTTTCTCGAATGGTCGTGATTCGTACAGCTGACGGCTACGAATTTATCGTTTCTCCTGAGAATGTGGTCATCCAGAAGGTTCTGAAGTAGAACCGAGGAGGCACAGGATCAGGTATGGAAAATGTTCATAAGGAGGTAAATACAATGAACAAACTAAACAAAAGTCGTTTCATCGACGACAAGCCAGAAATGGTTGACAACATCAAGGGAGATCCTTTCATTGAAAAAATGTTGGAACTCACCGACGTAATTTCCACAGTTAAATTTCTCACAACAAGAAAAGGCTATGCTATTTTGATGGAACATCTTCTTCCAATCATTTCTGATGAGAGATACTCCAGCAACAACACAATGGAAACTTTTGGAGATGTGAGAAAGTCAGGAAACTTTGTTCTTTACATTGTCAGAAATTTGAAGTGGAACAGGGAATCAATGCCTGTACTTTGTCCGATTATTGACACAATGATTGAACTCAAAGAAGAGAAAGTTCCTTTTCATGTGATGAGAACAACTGAGCATCGTGGGGTTGTAGAAGATGCAATGAATGATCCAGACTCAGTACTTCCAACAATGTGGGCTAAAACAAGTATTTTTGTAGACAGACCGGAATTCTACGCTGCTGAAGGTGCATCAGAAAAGCAGGTAATCTGTGACCTTGTATGCAAGCTGTTTGAGCTTGCAGAAAGTGACAGCACAGATCTTATCAAGGGAAGTGATCTTGTGAGAATCGACTACAGTGATTCCAAGAACAGTGCATATCTACAATATGCAAACGGAAGAAGAAAGGCTGTTGAATTTGCAGGCACAGACAAGAAGGAAATGCTTGTTCATCTTGTCAATGCAATTGCAGAAACAAACAATTGAGTCGGAGACCACCATTTGGTGGTCTTTTTTAAAAAAAGGAGAAAAAAATGTCAAACGTACATTCAGTTAATTTTTCTGTAGAAGTGAGAAGAGGATGTGAAAAGCCTCTTCTTTCTCTTCTGCAGTCGTCTGTTGTTGGAACAGACATTATGCAACACGCACTTGAAAGAGGTGCAGACACAGTAACAGTTGAGGACATGCTCGATGCAATTTTCTTTGAAGAAAATATAAGTGATGATTTTATTACAGATGTCTTTGAAAAAATCGCTCCGTATCTGAAAAACGGGTCCGAACTGGACTATTGGACAGAAGACGGTCACTACGAGTTGCACGCCTTCAATGGAAAAATCAATTGAAAGGAGAAATTTTTTATGAACAGATTTGCTGGAGCTGCTGGCAGAGAAGTGCTGCTGGATGCAATGGATACGATTGTTGATTTGATCAATGACAGTGATGCTTTGGAAGACTGGAATAACAATGTCTTTGTTGTCACTGTGCTCAACAACAAAGAATTTGCAGATGCATGTGATTGCTTTGAAGATATTATTTCCAACTACACAACAGGAAGATACGATTTCTCATGTTTAAAAAAGGATGAAGAAAAAGCTATCAAGGCATTTGAAGCGGTTGCTGAAACAAGAGAATGCTGGAAGGTCTTCAAAGAAGAAGCAGAAAAAATCAAGGCACGTGATGAGCTTGCATTCAGAACAGATCAGCCGGATGTTGATGTTTTTTCTGAGTACTGCGATATTTTTGTGAAAGTTATGGATGGATGGTATCGTTCAGAACTGTTCGAAGGATATAGAAAAAGGAAAATTTCTCGTATCAGCAAGATTAATTGGGATATTCAGCTTTATGACTGCCTTGAAGAAATCAGAAAATGTTATGACGCAAAAGCAGCAGATCTTCTTGGTATCACTGAATCAGAGATGAAGAATTTGAAAAAGGATGAACGCATGCTCATGCAGAAAGTGTATGAAAAATATGCACTTGGTCCTGTCTGGAAAGCTATTGTAATGGGAGTTCCATATGAACTTTCATTAATTCCAAAAAAACTTGAATTTGCTTCTACAAAAGCAGTGTTTCAATATCTTGAAACAAAATACAACCGGAACGTTCTCAATTTTTCGCCTGAAATGGTATGGGTCTACGAAAAAGATTGAGGATCAATAACAAGTACGGCTGGTATATATTTTGACTCGCATACGAAAGACTCGCTGCATCCTGATGGGTGCTTTGAGCCTTTTTTTGTTTATTGAGTGAACAATTCTCACTATTTTTGGTACAGAAAGTACAAAAAGTGCTATTATTTCTCAAAAGGAACTTTTTTATGACAAATATAGATTTTGAGGATTATACACAGTTCGAAAGCGGTTTTGATATTTTTGATGAACTGCACGGAGGAACTGTTCAGCACGAAATATGTCTGCTGAAATACAGAAACGAGAAGATAAAGGAAGATTTTGCCGGGCAGCTTGATGAACATACTACTGCAGAGGCAATTCCGGTCCTGATGGTAAACCTTGCCTCTACTGTTCTGGAATATGAAAGTGCAAAGGCGAGCAGAGTAGCAAAGAAATACTGTAATCTGGATATTCCCGCCGAGAGGTTTCAGGAATCATATTATAACGCAGTTGACCCTGAATACGAGGAAAGCATACGTGAAATATATGACTGTGAAGAGTTCTACGCACCACGATTCTGGCAGTACTATGCTACAGATCACGTTAAGAAAAAAGAGGAAAGAGTAGAAAAAGCATGTGAGATGGATATCGACGATCTTGTTTCCAGCATCGAAGATTTCTGCCTGCAGAACAGAAAATACTGTTCCGATTTCAGAGCACTTGTGATCATAGATTCGCTGGAAAGCATCAAGAATACATTCGGTTTTCCAGATGATGCGTATCAGGAAATGTGCATGAGCATTCTGAGCCTGCTTTCAAGAAAAACTGGAGCATGCATTGTTGTATGTTCTTCCAGTGAAAATGAAGATCTGTACTGCTGTTCCGATGTTGTAATAGAAATGTCCGAAAGTGAAGAAAACATGCTGAAGTTGACATCGTTCCGTGGTAGAGACATGTATCAACCAATATGCAGCGTAGATGCTATCGAAAAAAATGGAATTTTCCACAAAATGTGCTGAAGAAGTACCGAATGTGATACAATAATTGAGTAAAGAGAATTCGTTCGTGTTCATTATCGTGAAATGATGAAATAAAAACGAGTTCTCTTTTTTGTTTTTCAAAAGGAGGAGAAAAAATGAAAAACTTGAGATTTGGAACAATCTACAGAATCGTTCCAGAAAAGAAAGAAAAGCTCAAAGAAATTAATCCAAGGTATTTTGAGAACATGAATTCTCAACGCTACGGATATTTCGTGCCAATGGCAATAAGGGGAGAAAATGGAGAAATCCGCATACGAATGGTAGATACATATCAGTTGAAGGTGGATGGCTGCTTCTATGAGATTGCAAAGCTTTATGCATCATTCAGTAATCCAGATATTGCGGAACAGTACTATCACTGCAAAGCTTATTACTATTATCCAGGGGACTTTCTTTGTAATCCGGAAAATATAGATGCATTCGAAGCATTATGTGACTTAAGTGAAGTCTCAGAAATCAAGCGTACAGGCTCGCAGATTTTTGCTGAAGCTGATGTTTACTTCGATGTTTGGATTGCACTCGGTAGAACAGCAACGCTTCTAAAAAAAGAAGCCAAACCAGACAGAGTAAGAATCTTCAAGAAGTTGCTGCTTGAAACTGTGTACGCCGGAAATGATCTTGGTGCATCGTTAAACGCAGACAGAGCACTGGACAACTTCCTGAAGGAGTATCCTGATATTTCCAAAGAATACAGGGATATTGTAGAGAACTACGAAAAGCTGAAAAAAGCCAGACAAGGACTGCAGAGCGTATATGACATGTATGCAGAGCTTGCCAATCCAATCATGGACAGACTTATTGACTTTTCAAACAAAATTATTTGAAAAAGAGGAAAAAAAAATGAAAAACTTGATCTTATCATCTCCAAAATACGGATGGTGTAATTTTCATCTCACAGACGAGAAAAAAGAATTCAGTGCAGCGTTAAGTTACCTTACAGATGTAATGTACGATACCTTAAAGATGTGCCTGACTTACCTTCAGACAGGTGCAGCTGCCGTGATGTATGACAGAGAAGGCGAAGGAACATTTCTTTTTGTAATTTCAGACTACAATGTCTATATTTTGGATGAAAACTTGCCTAGTGGTATGTTGCATTTTGAAAACCTACTGGCAGACGACATCTGTGAAAACATTCTCGGTTGCTATTATGCTGATACTATCGGCTGGCTAAACTTTGCAAATATGAACGAGCAGAGCGAAAAAGAATACGAAAAATACGAGAAAGGAGAAGCTGCTGAAGTTCATGAAATGGTTAAGGAAATCAGAAAGCTTCTGAACGAGAGGACCGGAAGAAAGAGCAAATGGGTTGAAATCCGGTGCGATTTCTTCGATGAGGAGGAAAAGTGCTGGCTTGTGGATGCCTGGAAGACCGGAGATGACAACGAAGAAGGCGAGGTAATCGCAAAGATTTCTGAAGCCGGAGAGGTTGTTTTTCTTGACGCTGAAGCAGAAAATGATGAATATGCGAAAGAAGTTGTTAAAAAGACTATATACAGCGGAGGTGATTTATTATGAATCTCGGAAAACTTGAACAAGAAGAACTTGATGCCATCACAGGTGACGACCTTGACATCAGCACAGGCAGAGGCACAAATCTTGATATAGATATCTCGAAAATTTCGAGCTGTCCATACCACAGCATGAACGAATGCGAGAAGAACTGTGCCTGCTTGGCAAAATAAAACAAAAAAACAAGAAAGGAACTATCTTATGAAAGCAACGAACATTCAATGGGATACCGACGGAGACCAGGAAGTATTTGATGAACTTCCCACAGAAATCGAAATCCCTAAAGATTTTATTAGCAAAAATGGTGAAGTAGACAAAGACGCTGTCAGTGATTATATCTCTGATGAAACAGGATTCTGCCACTATGGATTTGAAATTGAAAAATAGGGATAATGTATGCCCAAGAATATAAGTGAGGAATCTCGGTTACTTGTAACCGAGTAGTTGACGAGGAAAAAATATGATTGAAATGAATATCAAAAAGCTAAGAAAGCAGTATCCGCAAGGAACTGTTATCGTACTCGATGCGATGGATGATTCACAGGCACCACCTGTCGGAACGAAAGGTACAGTAGAATTTGTGGATGATGCTGGTATGATTCACATGCACTGGGAAACAGGATCATCTCTTGGACTTGCTCCGGGAGAAGACAGCTTTCATAAAATGTAGGTGTGTCAACCAAATTTTGAGAAAACAATTTGCTGAGGAGTAGAAATACTCTTCAGCTTTTTTTTTCGTTTTGCAGTAAGGCACTTCTCAGCATAATTGGAAAATGTGCAGGCACTTCTCAGCATAATTGGAAAATGTGCAACAATTGTATCGAAACGGTACAAAAAATTTTTTCTGTGCTACAATATTTGAGTAAAGAGAATTTGTTCGGAATCCGACGCACAAGCGTTTGTGATAACCTCCGATGCAGATTCTCTTTTTTGTTTTTGACAAGAGGAGGAAAATAATATGTCAAACAATTATTTATCAAAGGTTTCAAAGCTTTTTGAAGCAATGGGTGGAGATGAAATGCTCTGCCAAGGTGCGAAAGAACAGTTCAGTTTCTTTCCAAAGTATGTCAATGCTGTTATTGACTATATCATCCAGAACGAGATGATCAAGTGCAGCAGTGCATCATTTGATCAGCGTCGCCATGAAATTGAGGCAATTGATGTTGCAAGAAAGCTTGCTCATGACGCAGCAATTTCAGCTATTACAACATTGAACAGATGGTGTGATATGTTCGGTATTGAACGTCTTGCAGATGTTGATACAACTGATAGATATGCAGTTGCTGATTTTGTCGGCGATTTTGTTCTTGAACTTTACAAGGGAGAAATCAATGGCAAAGATATGGACCATGCAGTTGCCGAAGCCAATGGCGAACACTATGATACAATTGATTCAGTGATGGATCGTTTTGAAAAGTAGTATTTGGTGTTTCGAATAGGGGGAAAGCATGAAGTTAAAAAACTATACTTATAGTGTATTGAAATACGTAAACAGAAGAGCCGGTTTCACTTTCTATGTACTGGAAAGTGAACAGGCTCGCTGTCGTATTACAATGATGGATGAAGGAACAGAAAAAATGAGCGTAGGACTCACTTCCTACGAATTGAAAAAGTACCTGATGAAAGGATGGGTGCTTGATGGGCATTATCCTTATGAGTACAAAGGACTGTTTGCAAGAGAACGAAGCAAGCAGATAATTGAAGCTATCACAGAAGCAGATAAGGTTGTAGATGACTTGATTCAGTTCCGAATGATGCTGAAAAATCGGTGTGAAATTCAAGTCGATGAATACAGGTTTCCACCAGAACAGAAAAACAAAGCAAACATAAAAAACGAAAGCTGAAAAAATCAGCTTTTTTGTTTATTTTGAAAAGGAGAAAATCATGAAAAAAGAAAAATATGGTAGTGCAGCAAAGATTGTCACAACAGACAAGGGATATGAAATATTTGTAGATGCAGTAAAAAAAGAAAACGAGAACAGCGAAATTCTTGATTTTACTGCAGACAAAAAGTGCATTGGATTCGTTACGTTGTCATGGAACAATGCACAGAGTTTCTGGATTGATTATATAGATGAAGTCCAGTCATTCAGCGATGCACTCAAAAAACTGAAGGAAGCAGGAGAGCCATTCTCATATGGGAAGTTTTCTGAAGAAATCGACTGGCAGTCAAAGTACGATCCGGAAGATATTCTTCCAGATATCAGATTCAAGAAGTTTGCAGTTGTTGACAACAGCAGACCGAAAACTTCTGTTGAAGATGTTCAGGGAATATGTGACGCATTATGTCTGTCTCTTCAGGGTACAAGAGCTCAGTATGATCTGAGTGAAATCAAATATGTACCTAAAGAAGAGAGCGTATATCTTGTGTATCATGGTTCATGCAATTTTAAAAAGAAAATCAATGTTGAGTGTTGTTCAGGTTTTGGAATTGTGAAAGCTGTGATCAACAGTTTGTAAAAGAAAAAAAGAGAATTTGTTGTGGCAAAAGAAGAAAAACAGATTCTCTTTTTATTTTGAAAAGGAGGAAGAAAATGTTGGAAATTAAAAAGCTAAAAGATTTTATGAAAGAAAGAAACATTGAAGATGGAGAAGAATTTGACCAGATTCCATTAACCGATTGGTTTATATTTGAAGATTGTTTCGGATATATTATTGGATTGTTTGATAGTCAAGAATTAAATGAAGACTACATTGTTTTGTCCGATACTCCTAAAGTTACATTTGAAGATGTCAAGAAAAAATATCATTTTGAGAATGGAGAGGTAAAAGAAAACGGAATACTGCACAAAATGTACTGAATTGCTGTACGAAACGTGGTATTCTGTATTGGTAAAAAGTGAGGAAAAATATGAGTATTACAATCAAAAATTCAAACGACAGTGGTATCGAAATTGGATATTTCGGTTTCTACAGACTTCGTAGAAGAATTGCAGAGCTTGCAGCACCAGATATCTACAATGCATATTTGATGGTTCCAGACGTGAAGTCAGAAACTAAAAAGAAAGAATACAATCAGTATTTGAACCGTCTTGAAAAGAAGTACAGTGATGACAGCAGAAGGCTTGTTCTTGATTTTCTGTACGCATCAGACTGCGACGGATCAATGGATGCAGAGCACTGCAAGGCAGTCTATGATCTTATCAAAGACTGCAAAGATGAAACACAATACGGTTATGTTGACCGTGCAATGTGGGACATTCCGGCAACAATTTCTTCTTTTGCAGATCTTCTCAGAGAAGCTGTCGAAGACGGGAAAGGAATTGAGTGGTACTGATGAAAAAAGCAGAATTGATGCAACTTGTGGGCCGAAAAGTAGAAATCGTATTTTTCGACGACAAGGTAAAAAGCGGAGTTCTCGGTTATACGCCAGAATTCAGCGAGAAGTACGGCTGGAGAAAAGCAGACAGATTCACGCTTGGAAATTGGGATTTTCGTGTCAGCCATACAAAAAAAGTAAAAGTTATCAGGTGATATGATGATATAATAAATGAGTAAAGAGAATTTGTTCGAGTACGTCACTCATGTGACGACAGCTCGGAAACAGATTCTCTTTTTTCGTTATTACAACAAGGGAGGAAAAATATGAGTAACTACGATTATTATGGTAATGATGATTCTTGGACAGTCATCATTCAGAAAGAAAATGATTTTGAAAGTATCAGAACACAGGCAAGTATTAAAGAAATAAAAAATCTGCTGTCTGCGTTCATCAGAAAAGACAATGTAATTGATCTGGCAGCATACAGAAATGATTCAAATGCAACAAAGTCTGCAGAAGTATCTTTCAGCAGAGGAGTTCTGTATGCAGAAGGTGTTGAAAGCAACGGACATATTGTGAGATACACTGCAGTCAACGAAAACTACGTACAAGATTTTAAGTGTAAAGAACATACAGCGTATGTCAAAGAACAGTCAAAAAGCTCTGCAGACAGATACGTTGTAAAACCGCTCACAAGCAAAGACTTGGAAAGTACAAAATTGCTGGATGAAATGTCTGGTTTTGAGTTGCAGCAATGGGTAGAAACTACAGAAGAAGATGATGATCCATTTGCATGGGGAATATTTGAAGGTGATATTCTTGCAGGCTATTGCTCTATTGGCTATGCAGATGACACATGTTCGGAAATTGAAGAACATCCACTGCATGACAGTGATTCACTCATGCTGAGTGATGTTTACGTGCTTCCAAATTTCAGACATCAGGGACTGGCAGAAAAAATGGTCAAGGCAGCCATTCAAAAACGCTGGGAACTGGATGGAACAGAAAAACCAGTATTTCTCGTATGCATTGCAGACAGAGTAGCTGCACTGTACGAAAAAATCGGATTCACAAGAATTCAGAAAAGAATCTGGAACGGTGCAATGGTGCTTGTTCCAGAAAAAGGAGAGAAAAAATGAAAAAAAAGAATTTGAAAATATTCACAGATATCGTGGAACAGGAAGCAATTGATCAGATTGATCACCTTCTTGAACAGCCTGCTTTTCAGAACTGCAAGGTAAGGATTATGCCTGATGTGCATTCTGGAAAGGGCTGTGTTATTGGCTTTACGGCAGACCTTGGAGACAAGGTAATTCCAAACATTGTTGGTGTTGACATAGGATGTGGGATGCTCACGGTCAAGCTTGATGCAAAATCAATTGACTTTGACAAGTTCGACAGAACCATTCGAGAATTTATTCCAAGCGGTCGTGAAACTC
>ERZ506427.1237-NODE-1237-length-9723-cov-3.956351_pt1 | contig 9723 bp, 8 predicted proteins | sample MGYA00513666_ERZ506427 | MGnify/ENA metagenome assembly ERZ506427
AGAAGCTGGAAGATTCACTTTCACAAGTCCGGTATTCTTAAACGCATGATCCCCGATTGTCTGAAGCCTGCTGTTTTCTCCAAAAACGGGCGTTGCAAGTCCTGAACAGCCCGCAAACGCACTTTCTTCTATTTTGATAAGAGAATTCGGGAACGTAATCTCTTCCAGTCTCTCATCATTACAGTCGCTGAATGTTCCTTTCCCTATCTCAGTCAGTCCTTCTGGAAGGTCAATACTCATCAGATTAAAAAGCCCCACAAAACTGTTATTTCCGATTCTGGTGATTCCCTTCTCAATAACGATCCGGCTTATACCTGTAGGATTTTTGAACCAGGGCGTATCTGATGCCTCTTCAAAATCCGGCATTGCACCACTTCCACTGACAGTAAGTGTATTTGCATCCAGTTTTGCAGTGATTCCATTTCCAAGATTAAAGACTCTTCCTGCTTCATAACCTTCCTGACCTGCATCATCAGAAAAGTCTTCCTCTTCTTCCTGGATTTCTACAACATCTCCATCTGCGTCTTCCTCAGATATATCGACTTCTGCCTCAGCTTCCGGCTTCTCCTCGTCTGTAACCGTAACTGTATCCCCGGATTCTGTATCTGTATTTTCCTCTGATGCAATCTCGCTGTCATCGATCTGCGCACTGTCACCAATCACGGTTTCTTCTGTAATATCAGAAGAATTTTCCTGCTGTACTTCTTCTGGTTCAGTTTCTGAAATATTTTCTGTTACTGTATCTCCTGCGCTGAAATCTTCTGCCATACACACAGGTACCGGCTGTATCGCAAGAGTCAGACTCAGAAGTCCTGTCAGAATTTTTCTTTTCATCTTACGTAATTCTCCTTTCTCATTACCGTCAGTCTATATTTGAAGCCTGTCTTTTCTGACCAAAATGTTCCGGCCGTTTTTTTCTATTATCTGTTCTTCTTCCAGGTTTTTCAGTTCCCTTGTCATTGCACTCCGGTCCACACTGAGGTACTGTGCAAGAGATGTGTACGACATGGGAATTCGAACTGTATCACTCTGTTTTTCTGCGGAAAGCGCATTCAGATACGACAGAATCTTCTGACGTGTCGTTGATCTGGACAATACATAAATCCTCTCCATCTGCTGTCTCGACTGGAGCGCTGTCAGCTGCAGAAGGTTGCTTACCATCTGGCTGTGATGATGACAGGCATTCTCGCATCTCTTGATCACATGCTCATAATCAATGAACATCACCCTTGTCTCCTCTGCTGCTACAACATAATAGTGCTGTGAATCCGAAGGCAGAAGAAACGGCTCCCCAAACACAGCCTCCTTATTCAGTTCGTCGATCATGTTCTCATCTCCGTCTGCATCACAGCAATAGAGAACTGCACGTCCATAAAGAATCACGCCTATTTTCTGCATGGTACCTGCATACTCCATAATTGTTTCTCCACTTCGGAAAGTTTCTTCCCTCGCATTAAAACAAATTCGCATTCTTTCCTGTTCTTCGGGAAGAATATCTGTAAAAAGTGTTATATGCTGTTTCATCTTTGCCTCTTGCTCCCGGATAAAAATCCTTGTATACTGACATTTCTTACCAGAATTATATCATAAACTTTCTCAACAATTAACTGTTTTGTGACATTTGCAACAGATTTTTTCTCTCAATTCTGTTATTCTTTTAACAAAGTTAAGCAACTCTTTTACACAATTAATAAAACTGTTTTTACTGCTATATATAATTCTCAGAACAAATGGAGGGAAATATTATGAAGATCACAGATACCATTAAATATGTAGGCGTAAATGATCACCGCATCGACCTTTTTGAAGGACAGTACAAAGTTCCAAACGGAATGTCTTACAATTCCTATGTAATCCTGGATGATAAAATTGCGGTTATGGACACCGTAGATGCCAACTTTACTCATGAATGGCTGGACAATATCCAGCAGATCCTGAACGGACGGACTCCGGATTACCTGATCGTGCAGCATATGGAACCGGACCATGCAGCAAACGTTGCAAATTTCCTCAAAATTTATCCAAACACTACTGTTGTTTCCAATCAAAAAGCATTCAACATGATCCAGAATTTCTTTGAGCTGGATCTCACTGATCGCAGGATCGAAGTAGAAAACGGCGGCACACTTTCTCTTGGATATCATCAGCTGACTTTTGTTTTTGCCCCGATGGTACACTGGCCGGAAGTTATGGTAACTTATGACAGCACAGAAAAAGTTCTCTTTTCTGCTGACGGTTTCGGCAAATTCGGTGCTCTCGATGCAGAAGAACCGTGGGATGACGAAGCAAGACGCTATTTCATCGGTATCGTAGGAAAATACGGAAAACAGGTACAGGCACTTCTCAAAGTTGCTGCAACCCTTGATATCCAAAAAATCTGTCCGCTTCACGGCCCGGTCCTTACCGAAGACCTTGGCCATTATATCGGACTTTATGACACCTGGTCTTCCTACACGCCGGAAACAGACGGAATCGTGATCGCCTACACTTCTGTTTACGGTCACACCAGAGATGCTGTATATCTCCTTGCAGAAAAGCTCAGATCCAAAGGATGCCCGAGAGTTCTTGTCTATGACCTCGCAAGAGATAATATGTCCCTGGCCATCAGTGATGCTTTCCGTTATTCCAAACTGATTCTTGCTACTACCACTTACAACGCGAGCATTTATCCATTTATGAATGACTTTATCACCAGACTTGTGGAACATAACTTCCAGAACCGCACCGTAGGAATCATCGAAAACGGCTCCTGGGCTCCTCTTGCTGCAAAAGTAATAAAGGAAATGATGGCTCCATGTAAAAAGATCGACTGGTTAAAGAACAACGTTCACATCTGGTCTGCTGTAAAAGAAGAAAACAGAAAAGAAATTGAGGCAATGACTGATGAACTCTGCAAAGAATACATTGCCAAAAGCGATACTCTTGCAAACAAAAATGATATGTCTGCACTTTTCCGTATTGGATACGGTCTCTATGTTGTAACCTCCAACGATGGAAAACGTGACAACGGACTGATCGTAAATACTGTTACTCAGCTGACCGATAATCCGTACCGTGTAGCAGTTAACATCAACAAAGCCAATTACTCTCACCACGTAATCCAGCAGACAGGTGTCCTGAATGTAAACTGTCTGTCCGTGGAAGCACCGTTCTCTGTTTTTGAAAGGTTCGGTTTCCAGTCCGGCAGAACTGTAGATAAATTTGAAGGTCAAAAAATCAACCGTTCCGGTAACGGACTTGTATTCCTTGACAAATACATCAACGCATTCATGTCTCTCAAAGTAGAACAGTATGTTGACCTCGGAACCCACGGCATGTTCATTTGCAGTGTCACCGAAGCTCGTGTCATGAGTGACCAGGAGACCATGACCTACACCTATTACCAGAACAATGTCAAACCAAAACCACAGACAGAAGGAAAGAAAGGCTTTGTCTGCAAGGTCTGCGGATATATCTACGAAGGTGATGAACTTCCGGAAGATATCATCTGCCCGTTGTGTAAACACGGTGCCGTAGACTTCGAGCCGATCCAGTAAAAACCTCCAATTCAGATCATTGTGATCTGTTAAACATTCAATCCATAAAAAGACCTGCTGTACACTTTCGATCAAAACAGCAGGTCTTTCTGATTTATTTAATTCTCTTCAGCTCATACTCTCTTGTTCCAAGACCGATCTTCTCAGCCTGATCCAGAGTTGCCTTCCATTCAATATTCGGATTGGAATCCTTGAAATGATCATGGTGGCAATGCCATCCCGGCTCTGCCAGATGTTCACCCAGCTGACTGTCTGCAATCGGTGTTGCCTTCAGACAGGCATCTGCACATGCCTGATCCAGTGCAACCGGGTCAAAGCTTGCAAACATTCCAATATCCGGAAGGATCGGTGCATCATTCTCACCGTGACAATCACAGTTTGGACTGATATCCTGAACCAGTGCGATATGGAAATGCGGGCGTCCATGACAGACTGCCTGTGCATATTCTGCCATCTTACGGTCAAGCAGCTCGTTTGCACTGCTGTTTGGATTATAGACAGCATCAAAGCTGCAGGCTCCAATACATCTTCCACAACCCTTACATTTATCATAATCGATCACAGCTTTTTTGTTTACATATGTAATTGCGTCACTTCCACATTCTTTGGCACAGCGATGACATCCACGACAGACTTCTGCATTGACTGCCGGCTTACCACTTGCATGCTGCTGCATCTTTCCTGCACGGCTTCCACAACCCATACCAATATTTTTAAGGGCACCGCCAAAGCCTGTTGTTTCATGTCCCTTAAAATGACTCAGGCTGATAAAAACATCTGCATCCATGATTGCATGTCCGATCAGTGCGGTCTTGCAATACTCACCATTCACTACCGGTACTTCTACTTCATCCGTACCTCTCACGCCATCACCGATAATGATCTGGCATCCTGTTGTAATCGTATTAAATCCATTTAAGTTTGCACAGTTCAGATGTTCCAGTGCATTCTTTCTGCTTCCCGGATAAAGTGTATTACAGTCTGTCAGAAATGGCATACCACCCTGCTCTTTGCACAGGTCTGCAACAACTTTTGCATAATTCGGGCGAAGAAATGCCATATTTCCAAGCTCACCAAAATGCATCTTAATTGCTACAAATTTTCCATCCATATCAATATCTTTGATACCGGCTGCCACACAGAGCTTTCTTAACTTATCTAACTGACTCGTTCCGACCGGACAGCGAAAATCAGTAAAATAAACGGTTGATTTTTCCATGTCTGAATCCTCCTAATATAAAAATATTTCAAGTATTATCACTCAATAACTATAATAATACTTGAAGTATGGTTGAAGTCAATATTTTTATAAATTTTATCGTCTGTCTTTGTCTACAACAGCTATGAATTCGTCACTTACATACACAATTCTACCATCCGGAAGAGAGACACATAACCAGTCGTTTTCATCTGCACACATCTTGACATGGCATCTAGAATGTGCTTCAATGAACTCAATTACAAAAGGGAAAGAGGTGTCCAAATTATGGGACTCATTGGAATCGGAGGTCTGATGCTCTTAGGCGGCATTTATCTGGTATTTGCTTTCATATGGTGGCTTCTTCAGATCATTGCCAACTGGAACATTTTCACAAAAGCCGGTGAAGCAGGATGGAAAAGTATCATTCCTGTATACAGCGATTACATTTCTTACAAAATCGCATGGCAGCCATCCTATTTCTGGCTTGTTTTTGTTCTCGGAATCATTACTTCCGTTGCTAACGGAATGGCAGATCCGAATGGAACCAATACCACAATCCTGCTCATTGTCTCACTGATCCGAATCATCCTTGCGATTATCAGTATCCTCTATTGCATAAAGCTTTCAAGAGCATTCGGCCATGGAATTGGTTTTGCGATCGGTCTGATATTCCTGCAACCAATCTTTATGCTAATTCTTGGATTTGGCAATGATCCATACTATGGAGCAGACAGATAACTTAGAAACCATTTATAAGAAAAAAGATTCTCGTTCTGAAAAATTTCAGTCGGGAATCTTTTTTATATTCGGTATTATTTTTCTTTACAACGACAATTCGAATGCTATAATAGGAATGTTTTGAATACAAATATTTTGCAATTCAAATAATTAAATCATCGAAAGGATTTTAGATTTATGAATATATTACGAAAAATTTACTGTCGTGCTTTCCAGAAAGCCTTTAAATTTGCACTTCCATTCCTTCCATATCGCAATCCTGAAGTTATCGGAAGCGTGAAGTCCCTGCCTGAAATTCTTCTCAAAAAGAAATGCGATAACGTTCTTATCATCACAGATAAAGGCATCCGCAATCTGGGACTGACCGACCGCCTGGAAAGAGCCCTGAAAGGAAACAATATTTCTTATTCCATTTATGACAAAACCGTTGCCAATCCAACTACTGTCAATGTAAAAGAAGCTGAAGATCTCTGGTACCAGTCTGAATGCAAAGCAATCATTGGTTTTGGTGGTGGCTCCAGTATGGATTGCGCCAAAGCAGTTGCTGCGCGCATTGCAAAACCGAATCAGTCTCTTGCACAGATGAAAGGCATCCTGAAAGTACACAAAAAGCTTCCACTTCTGATCGCCATTCCTACCACTGCCGGAACCGGAAGTGAAACAACTCTTGCAGCCGTTATTACTGATGCAGAAACAAGATACAAATATGCGATCAATGACTTTCCTCTGATTCCAAGATACGCTGTTCTGGATCCGAAAGTCACTTTAAGCCTTCCGCCATTTATCACTGCTACCACAGGCATGGATGCCTTAACTCATGCTGTCGAAGCTTATATCGGAAACTCTACAACACCTGGTACCCGAAAGAATGCATTGGATGCCGTACAGCTGATCTTCGAAAATCTGGACCGTGCCTATACAAACGGTTCGGATAAGGAAGCTCGCAAAAATATGCTCCGAGCTTCTTATTTTGCAGGCTGTGCTTTTACCAAATCTTATGTTGGATATGTTCATGCAGTTGCACATACCCTTGGTGGCCAGTATAATGTTCCTCATGGACTTGCAAATGCAGTACTTCTTCCATTTGTACTGGAATCATATGGAGATACGATTCATTCCAAACTCGCCCGACTTGCCCTGGCAGCCGGTGTTGCTGACAGCAGTACACCTGAAAAAGAAGCCGCGCATGCTTTTATCCAGGCAGTCAAAGATATGAAAAAACGTTTCAATATCGGGGATACTATACCAGAAATCAAAGAAGAAGACATTCCAAAACTGGCTCATTATGCAGACAAAGAAGGAAATCCTCTCTATCCGGTGCCGGTACTGATGGATGCACACGAACTGGAGAAATTTTATTACATTCTCATGGACAAAAAACAGGAGGAAGCTTCGAATGAATCAGAATGACATTCACGAACTTGTCGAAAAACAACGCGCATATTTTTACAGTAATGAAACTTTAAATATAGAAAAACGTATTCATGCGTTGAAAAAACTAAAGACATGTATCCAGAAAAATGAAGCAGAAATCGCAACGGCCCTGGAAGCAGATCTTGGCAAAAGTAACTTCGAAAGCTACATGTGTGAAACAGGTCTGGTGTTAAGCGAAATTTCGTATATGCTAAAACATATCCGCAAATTTTCACGTGAGAAACGGGTACACACACCACTTGCACAATTTCATTCCCGCAGTTTCACAAAACCGGGGCCTTATGGAGTTGTTCTGATCATGAGTCCGTGGAACTATCCTTTCCTGCTCTCTCTTGATCCGCTTATTGATGCGATTGCTGCCGGAAACACCGTGATTCTGAAACCAAGTGCATATTCTCCGCATACCAGTGCACTGATTGAGAAAATGATCCGCGAATGTTTTTCTCCGGAGATGGTTGCAGTTGTCACCGGTGGACGTGCGGAAAACACCAGCCTGCTGGAAGAATATTTTGATTACATCTTTTTCACCGGCAGTCAGAATGTCGGCAGAGAAGTGATGAAAAAATCCTCCGCACATCTTACTCCTGTAACGCTTGAACTTGGCGGAAAAAGTCCCTGTATTGTTGACGAATCTGCTGATTTGAAACTGGCTGCACGGCGGATTGTTTTTGGTAAATATCTGAACTGCGGACAAACTTGTGTTGCTCCAGATTATATCTGCTGTCACAGTTCTGTTAAGGATGCTTTTCTTGCAGAAGTAAAAAAACAGATTTCACTTCAATTTGGGGAACAGCCGCTTTCCAGTTCAAATTACGGAAAGATCATCAATGAAAAACATTTCCATCGAATTTCAGGTCTGATCGATCATGATAAAGTCATTTTCGGCGGCCATAATGATCGCAATACACTGCGTATTGAACCTACAGTTATGGATCATGTAACCTATGAAGATAAAGTAATGCAAGAAGAAATTTTCGGGCCAGTCATGCCCGTTCTCACCTATAATTCACTGGATGAGTTAATCGGTAAGATCAATTCTATGCCACATCCGCTTGCTCTGTACTTTTTTACCCGTGATAAAGTGGCTGCTCGTAAGGTCGCCTCTCAGTGCCAGTTCGGTGGTGGCTGTATCAACGACACTATTATCCATCTCGCGACCAGTGAAATGCCTTTTGGGGGATTTGGTGAAAGTGGTATGGGTGGTTATCATGGCCGTGAAGGCTTCCGGACTTTCTCCCATTATAAGAGTATCGTGGACAAAAAAACATGGCTGGATCTGCCAATGAGATACCAGCCATATAAGAGAATTAATGATAAGTTGATTCATTTCTTCTTGAAATAAATATGACGGAAGGGATATCTGTATATCCAGAGGTTCCCTTCCTGAATACTTCAATATCATCTTTACATTTTAGTCTAATTTCTTTATAATGTATAACAATCATAACGGATGGCTTTTCCATTTAACGTGTAGGAAGGTTTTCTTCCGGCAAGGAATTCGCTCTTCAGCGGACGTTTTACGATAATCTTCTCCGGTGTAGCTTTGATTGCTGCATCAAAGAGATCCGTCTCTTCGGAACATGGTGGTTCAAGTTTCTGGATCAGCTGTAGCTTCTTGTTGATGAGGCTGGATTTCTGTCGTGCCGGGAACATGGGATCGAGGTAAATAACATCTACCGGATCCAGAAGTCTGGACATACATTCTACGCTGTCTCCCTCGACCAGTTTCATCCGGGCTGCGATTTCCTTCAATATCGGATGTTTCTTTGCGCGCCGCAGTGCGTCTTTCAAAAGGACAGCAACGACCGGATTCTGCTCGTACAGGGTTACTTCGTATCCCTGCGCTGCAAGCAGGAAGGCATCTTCTCCCATACCTGCCGTGGCATCAATCGCCTTGCGTCCTTCTTTTTCTGATTTGGCAGCCCGCACCAGCATTTCATGCTGCAATCTCCCGTTTGTGACACGGTGAAGCATATTTTCAAAATCGCCCTGATAGGTTAATCCATATCCCGTCAGAGAAATACCTTTCGAATCGAACAAAACTGTCAGGTTTTTTCCTGGTTTATCTGCAATGATGCTCTCCGTTTTCCGTGCAAAAGATTCTGCCTGATCCCGTTGTCCACCTTTTCCAATACATACTGCAAATTTATCATTCATGCTATTTTTTCACTTTCCTAAGATATGGATATCTTACACTGAAATTCAGAAAATTACAATTACTGCGATCGTCAAATGACATACAGAAATTTTCTGTTGCCATTACATGTAAAAATGTTATAGAATATTTATAAAAGAATGCTAAATAATTCTCATTATAAATTCAACATATAAAGGATGGAAAAATGGCTCAGATTATCTTAACTTTTGGACTTGGAAAAGAAAAAATCAAGGTAGTCCGCAGTATTGCTCAAAAAAACAGAATTCAGATAAAAGAAATCTCTCGAAAAGATTATAATCAGAAACTTGGTGCCCTCGCCGGGATTCAGGGATTTGCTAAAGAAAAAGTAATCTATAACGGCCCGGATTTTCCTCTGGAAATGATTGTATTCTCTGGAATAGATTCCGCACAGATAGATACCTTCCTGGCAGACTACAAACAGACTGGTGCTCAGCCAGTTCCCTTAAAAGCAATCATTACTCCTCAAAATATTTTCTGGACTGTAGAAACATTATTCAAAGAATTATGGAAAGAACATTTGAGTTTTTTTCCTGAATAAGTTTCTCTGACGCGAAAATGTCAATAAATGTTAACAATAATTTGTGACATGCTCCCACCACTTAAATCTCTGATTTTGAAGTGGGGGCTTCTTGCTC
>ERZ506427.1243-NODE-1243-length-9669-cov-5.304244_pt1 | contig 9669 bp, 9 predicted proteins | sample MGYA00513666_ERZ506427 | MGnify/ENA metagenome assembly ERZ506427
AGCGTTTGGAAACCTACCGCAGTAATGCGGCAAGGCGCTGGGCGCTTACCCTACTATACACGGCCATCGCGCCGGTGCCCCTGTCCACCTTCGCCGGAGAACCGACCCAAAACGTGGGCAAGAGCTTTATCAAGAGCTATGCCGCCGTGTGTCTGGAAGGGGCCATCATTGTGCTGGCCTGCATTATCTTTTCCCTGTTCGCGGCGGCCCCGCCTGCCATTGACCCCAATGCGGCGGCAGTCACGCAGGTGTGGAGCTATATCGGGGAGCTGGTCTTTAATATGCTCGTCCTCGTGGGCGCGGTGAAAATGGCCGACCGCGTGGTGCGCGAGATGATGGGCCTGTAAAAAAGGAGGAAAACAAATGCGTTATCAAACCTATGTGCTGCACTTGATTGACGGAACCGCCATCCCAATGGTAGAGGATTACGACCTGCCCGCTGAAAAGGGAATTGTGGGTCACTTCTCCAAAGCGGCTCCAGACGAGATTTTTACCGTGGGCGACCGGCTGCTGGGCTTTGCCTATATCCCCAAGAGCAGCATTGTTTACCTGGAAACCGGCGATGTGATTGTGAGGTGATATTTTGGAAGTCAAGATCAACCGGGAAATCCGCAACTACACCGAATCCATGTTTTTCGGTTTGAGTATGCGGCAGTTCATCTTTTCTGTTCTCGCCTGCGGCGTGGCCGTGGGCCTTTATTTTATCCTGCGCCCCTACTTCGGGGTGGAAACCCTGTCCTGGATGTGCATTTTGGGGGCGGCCCCCTTTGCCATGCTGGGGTTCATCACCTACCATGGCATGACGGCGGAACAATTCATCTGGGCGTGGCTGCGCTCGGAAATGCTGGAGCCGAAAGAATTTAGGTTCGAGGACAGCAACTACTACTATGCGGCGCTGAAAGATACCATCGAGGAGCTGCAAACCGGGCGGCCCGGCAAGAAGCGCCGGAAGGAGCCGAAACACTTTAGCAAACGGAAGGAGGCCAAGCATGATTAAGACCATCAAAACCATGTCCAAACAGGAAAAGGAGCGTTATACCGTCCCCCGGAAGGTGCAGGATGTGATCCCCGTCCGCCGTATCTGGCCGGACGGCATCTTCCTTGTGGGGAACAAGTTCTCCAAAACCTATAAATTCAGCGACATCAACTATCTGGTGGCCAGCCGCGAGGACAAGGAATCCATGTTCCTCACCTATTCGGAGCTGCTCAATTCCCTGGATTCCGGTGCGGTGACGAAAATCACCATCAATAACCGCCGTATGAATCAGGCCAACTTTGAAACGTCCATCCTCATGCCCATGCAGGGGGATTTCCGGGATGAGTACCGGGGGGAATATAACCAAATGCTGCTGGATAAAGCCACCGGAGCCAACGGCATTATGCAGGAAAAGTATATCACCATCTCCGTGGTGAAGAAGGATGTTGAGGAGGCCCGCGCCTATTTTTCTCGTGTGGGAGCCGACCTCATTTCCCACTTTGCGGCCCTTGGCTCCAAGTGCGTGGAGCTGGACGCCACCGAACGCCTGCGTATCCTGCACGACTTCTACCGCCAGGGCGAGGAATCCGAGTTTGTTTTCAATGCCCGTGAGATGATGAAGCGGGGCCACAGCTTCAAGGACTATATCTGCCCGGACGGGATCGAGAAAAACAGCGACTATCTGAAGCTGGGCGGCAAATTCTGCCGGGTGCTGTTCCTCAAAGACTATGCCTCTTATATTAAGGATAACATGGTGACGGAGCTTACCGATTTTAACCGCAATCTGATGTTCTCCATCGACATTGTGCCGGTTCCCACGGATGAGGCCGTGCGGGAGGTGGAAAACCGCCTGCTGGGTGTGGAGACCAACATCACCAACTGGCAGCGCCGCCAGAACGCCAACAACAACTTCTCTGCTGTGGTCCCCTACGATATGGAATTGCAGCGCAAGGAAAGCAAGGAGTTTTTGGACGACCTCACCACCCGTGACCAGAGGATGATGTTTGCGGTGATGACCCTGGCCATCACCGCCGACACCAAGGAGCAGCTTGACAGCGATACCGAAGCGGTGCTTTCCGTGGCGCGAAAGCACATGTGCCAGCTTGCGGTGCTCAAGTTCCAGCAGCTTGATGGCCTGAACACCGCCCTGCCCATCGGGGTGCGGAAAATCAACGCCTTCCGTACCCTCACCACGGAATCCCTGGCCGTATTCATCCCCTTCAAGGTCCAGGAGATCCAGGATAAGGGCGGCATTTACTTTGGAGAGAACGCCATTTCCCACAACCTCATCATGTGCAACAAGGCGAACCTTTTGAACCAGTCGGCCTTCCTGCTGGGCGTCCCCGGCGCGGGCAAGTCCTTCAGCGCCAAGGAGCTGATCGCGTTCCTCATGCTCCACCCGGATTACGCAAATGACGACATCCTGATCTGTGACCCGGAGGGAGAATTTGGCGCACTCGTCAAAGCCCTGGGCCGGGAGAAAGCGACGGTGGCCCATCTGGTGGCAGGCGGCAAGGACCGCCTCAACGCCATGTATATGGTGGAGGGCTACGGTGAGCAAAACCCCATCGTGGAAAAGAGCCAGTTTGTCATGTCCCTCATCGAGCAGATCGACAAGCGCGGCGTGGGGCCACAGCATAAATCCATCATCGACCGCTGCACCGCCCTGGTGTACCCGGAGGCGGAGAATGCCGGGAGGGTGGCTACCCTCTGCGACCTGCGCCAAAAACTGCTGGAGCAGCCGGAGGATAAGGCCAGGGAGATCGCCCTTTCCCTGGAGCTGTACACCACCGGCTCCCTGGACATCTTTGGCCGGGAAAGCACGGTGGATTTGAACAAGCCCTATGTGGTGTTCGACATCCACGGTCTGGGCGAGCAGCTAAAGCCTGCCGGTTCCCTGGTCATCACCGATACGATCCTGAACCGCGTCACCCTCAACTGGAAACGGGGTAAGCGCACCCATGTGTTCATCGACGAGTTCCATGTGATGTTTGAAAATGAGCAAAGCGGCATTTTCTTTAACAGCGCATGGCGGCAGTTCAGAAAGCGCGGCGCTTATCCCACAGCCATCACCCAGAACGTGGAGTACCTTTTGGATTCCGTCCAGGCCAGCACCATGCTCTCCAACTCGGAGTTCATCGTCATGCTGAACCAGGCGGCATCTGACCGGGCAAAGCTGGCGAAGCTCCTCAATATCTCCAACGAGCAGATGAGCTACGTCACCAACGCGGACGCGGGCTGCGGCCTTATCCGGTATGGCAGCGCCCTGGTGCCTTTCATCAACCGGTTCCCCCGTGACACAAAGCTCTATGCCCTGATGACCACCAAGCCCGGTGAAGGCGTATTCGGCGGCGAGGAGGTGCTGACATGAGCAATATCCGGTTTGCGTCCCCGGAGCACCGGGATTTCTTTTTGGATATGATGAGCAAGGCGCGGCGGAATGACTGTTACCACCGGGCCTTTTTCTATGTGATGGGGATTGCCCCGGAAACGCGGGCCAACATCCGTCAGATGTTTGACTTCAAGCAGGACTGCATTGAGCCGGATGGTATGCACGGTGGCTGGCAGACCAGCGGCACCGTCCGGGTGTGCCGCCTTGCTTTCAATCTCTGGAACGGCTACACCGACCCGGAGCACAGCAGCGCCTATTCCCCGGAGGATTTGTTCTGCTGCGAGTTTGCCCCCTACTTTATGGAGGGCGTGAAAATCCGTTACCCGGAATACTGCCGGGAGCTGCCCCCTGCGAGAATGCAGGCGGAACCGGCGCGATGATACGTTTGAGAATGGAGGAATGAACAATGGCTGAACCGGCTCTTGCGCTGCGGGACCATCCGCAGATCATAGACCTGATTTCCGTTCTGGAACAGAGCGGGCTTCAAAAGCAGAAAGAAGAAGTGCAGGCCCTGGTGGGCTATATCGACGGTATGGAAGAAAAGCTGTCGCAGATGATGGACGAAATGAAGGAAATGCGCCTGGAGGTGGGCAAGCTCCACGACAAGGGAATCCGCGCCCGGTGTTCTCAGCTTGTAGACACTGTGGAGGGTAAAGTCCGCCAGACCAAAGTGATGGTTTCCACGGCAAAAGAAAACCTCATTTCATCTGCAAAGCAGATGCTGCAGACTTTCCGGGAGAAAGGGCGCTCCGCCCTGTGCCATGCGGCCCAGGCGCTGCGTATCCCCTCGGTTCTTTCCCGGATGGGACGGGGCTTTGCCCATGCGGAAAAAAGCATGGGGCAGCTCGCCGTGAGACTGGACGCCATGCGGGAAGAACTGCACCAGGCGGGCGGCCACATCAAAAACGCCGGACTTGCCCTTGCGGGGAAGGAACCCCAGGAAAGCAAGGAATTATCTGCGGATAAGGGTGTGCTTGCCAAGTTGCGGGGCTTTGTGCTGTACTGCGGCAAGGCGTTTTCTGAAATGGATCGTGACGCGGCACTCACGGTGGAGCGAATCAATAGTGGGCGCTCATCCGTGAAAACCGAACTGCAGGGGTTGAAATCGGCTCAGGCCGGGCAGCGCCGTCAAGCAGCCAGTAAAGAACAGGCACGATAAGTACAGGAGGGTGAAATATGAGTGACAAAGTAAAATGCAGACTGATGATTGCTGGGGCGGCCTTTTTTGCCGCCCTTTTCCTTTTCTCCGGGGCTATGCTCTGCCGGGAATACCTGGACCAGAAGCAAAGCGCCGAAGCCTTTGACGAGGTGGCCGAGCTGGTCAAGGAAGATGTGGAGCTGCCCATGCTGGAGCTGGCCGATGACCCCGCCCAGGAGCCGGAAGAACTCACAGCCTTTGAAAAGTATGCGGATGTGTACGCCCAGAACAGCGATTTGGTGGGCTGGATTTCCATTCCCGGCACCCGGATTGATTATCCCGTCATGCAGACCAAGGATAACCCCAATTTCTATCTGAAGCACGCTTTTGATAAGTCGTACAGCAGCTATGGGGTGCCCTATATGCAGGAAAACTGCGACGTCGGCATTTCCGACAATCTGGTGCTGTACGGCCACCACATGAACAACGGCAGTATGTTCTCCGACCTGTGCAAGTACGAGAGTGAGGATTTCTACCAGGAACACAAGACCATCCGCTTTGATACTCTGGACAGCTTTGGTGAATACGCGGTGCTCGCCGCCTTTAAGACGGTGGCCTACTCGGAATCTGGCTTTAAGTATTACCATTTCGTCAATGCAGAAAGCGAAGCCGCTTTTGATGAGTATATCGAGGGGTGCAAGGAACTTTCCCTATATGATACCGGCGTTTCTGCCGAGTATGGAGACCAGCTCATCACCCTTTCCACCTGCGAGTATTCCCGGACCAACGGACGGATGGTGGTTGTGGCCAAGCTGCTGGAGGAATAAGGGCGGTCCCGCCCTGGGAAGGAGGTGAAGCCCATGGGCAAGGGCATTAAAACAAGAGTTTCTGAGAAAAAAGGCATTAAAGCGATTGATAAAGCGGCGGTTGCTTCTGAACGGATGAAGGAGGCGTATATCCGCACCAAGGATAAGGCCGACCACAGCCTGTATGCGGAGGAAAGCACCCCCGGTGAGTATGCGTCCGACCGCCTTTCCGCTGGGTTGGATAATGTCACCCATGAAGCGGTCCACCAGTTTGATAAACAGGGCCGCAAGGGGGTTCAGACGACTAAGGAGAACATCTCTAAGGTCAAGGAGAAAATCCAAAAGCGGAAAGCCGCAGCCGAACAGCCGAAAAAACAAGCGGAGAAACAGGCGGCTCGGCAGGCTGGGCAGCCCACCACACGCTGGAGCGGGCGTCAGGCAGCAGATACAGTTTCCGAGCCGGCCAAGGCGGTCCGGCAGGAACGCGGGGCCATCAAGACTTTGGACCACAGCAAGAAAGGTATTAAGACGGTGGACAGGAGCCGCAAAACCATCAAGCAGGCTTCTTCCACGGCCAAGGGGACGATAAAAACCACCAGCAAATCTATCAAAACGGCGGAAAAGACTGCCAAGGCCAGTATCAAGACCAGCCAGCAGGCGGCAAAAGCCGCCCAGCGCACTGCCCAGGCCACGGCGCGGGCTGCCAGGGCTGCGGCCCATGCCGCCCGTGTAGCGGCCCGGACAGCGGTGGTTGCGGCAAAGGCGGCGGTCAAGGCTACGGTTGCGGCGGTGAAAGCCATCATTGCGGCTACCAAGGCGCTGATCGCGGCCATCGCTGCGGGTGGTTGGATTGCTGTGTTGGTGATTATTGTGATCTGCCTCATAGGTATGATTATTGGCTCCTGCTTTGGAATTTTCTTCTCCGGCGAGGATTCCGGCACCGGGCAGACCATGCAAACCGCTGTGCAGGAGATCAATACCGAATACCAGGAGAACCTGGATGAGATTAAGGCATCCCACAGCTATGATGTGCTGGAGATGTCCGGTTCCCGCGCTGTGTGGAAGGAGGTGCTGGCGGTTTACGCTGTCAAAACCACCACCGACCCGGACAACGCCCAGGAAGTAGCCACCATGGATGATGAGAAGCTGGAGCTGTTAAAGGACATCTTCTGGCAGATGAACGAGATCTCCTCCAGCACGTCCACCCAGACGGAAACGGTGATTGAAACATCCGATGATGGCAACGGCAATATCGTGGAAACGGAAGTAACCGTCACCCGCACCTATCTGTATATCACCGTCAGCCATAAAACTGCGGAAGAAATGGCCGACCAGTTCGGATTTAACGAGGACCAGCGGGAACAGATGGCGGAGCTGCTGGCCGATGAGAACAATTCCCTTTGGTCCCAGGTGCTCTACGGCATTACCGGAGGGGATGGTGAAATCGTCACGGTGGCGCTCTCCCAAGTGGGGAACATTGGCGGCGAACCGTACTGGAGCTGGTATGGTTTTGGCAGCCGTGTGGAATGGTGCGCCTGCTTTGTGAGCTGGTGTGCTGACCAATGCGGCTATATTGAAGCCGGCGTTATCCCGAAATTTGCGGCCTGCACGTCCCAGGGTGTTCCCTGGTTCCAGGAGCGCGGGTTATGGCAGGATAACAGCTACGAGCCGCGCCCTGGTGACATCATCTTTTTTGACTGGGATGATGGGGGCCAAGACGGGCAATCTGACCATGTGGGTATTGTGGAGAAGGTCGAGAATGGCCGTGTCTACACCATAGAAGGCAACTCCGGCGATTCTGTGCGCCAGAACAGCTACCCCATTGGGTACTATGAGATTTATGGGTATGGCACCCCGGCCTATTAACTCCCTCAAAAAAGAAGAAACCCAGCCGAATTTCTGGCTGGGTACATAGCAAAGATACAAAATTCAAATTTGCACATCATAATGCGCAGTTCAGCCATAATATGAATATCCATTTATGTTAGCGGTAAAAATAGACTTTTCTCTGTGATTGTGTTAATATGATATTGAGTTACTCACAACTAACCAAAGGAAAGGGGATATTTTCCTAAATGCGGTTAATGGGAAACGCAGAAATAGTAAAGCCGGATGTTTTTGGAACCAGAGCAAAAGTCATGGAAGAAAACGAAAATGAAACTAAATACCAAATGCAATGTGATACGCCAAACGGATTTATGCACTGCTACCATCTATTTCCTGGTATTGATTTAGCGTATTCCACTTTTGAGGCTTCGTCATGCCGTATGAGAAATAGAGCAATGCCAAACATTTTAGAAATAGCATATTGTCGCGCCGGAAGATTTGAATGTGAGTATAAGCATGGCTTTATTACCTACTTGGGTGAAGGAGATTTTGCTGTTAGCCTTCTATCTCCTGAACGAGAACCACCAGAATTTCCGATTGGATATTACGATGGAGTTGCGTTTATTATCGACTTAGATATAACCGGGCTGGTTTTTGAAAATATTGTGGAGGGTGTTTCAATAAATCTGAAAGAATTGATAGACAAATTCTGTGTCGGACACTGTTGCTCGGTTATTAAGACACCTTCCAATTTGCGTCATGTGTTTCAAGAAATCTGCGAAGCACGAGATACAGTTCCTATGGGCTACTTACGGTTAAAAGTATTGGAAAGTCTTTTCCTGCTTTCCCAGATGCTCCCACAAGAGAATTTTGAGACTGCTGCATACTATTCTGCCAACCAAATCAAAAAGGTTAAAGCACTAAAATGTGAGCTGGCAAACCAATTAGATAGCCGGGAAACATTGAAAAGTATCGCAGATAGATATGGAATGAGCCTTACTGCTTTGAAAGACTGCTTTAAGGCGGTCTACGGAAAACCGATTCACGCATTTCAGCGCGAATACAAAATGCAGGCAGCTACCAAACTCCTGGTTACAACAAAGCTGTCAATAGCGGAAATAGCAGGAATGGTCGGATACGAAAATCCAAATAAGTTTTCCACTGCTTTTAAGGAAATTATAGGGCAGTCTCCCAGCGAATACAGAAAGAGCAGAAATTGATTGGCTTTTTGGATAGATTGAGGCTTCTTGGAGTGGAGCAATAATTGAATAAGGGGTATTATAAGCTTTGCGGTTAGCATTGTCTAACTGCAAAGCTTATTTTTTTAGGAGGGAAACGAATGAGCAAGGCAACAAGGCGATTTATCGTCAATAAAGTCCTTGAAATGCTTATAACGCTCGTTGTTGTCACGCTGATTTCTTTCCTGCTTGTGCGCCTATCGCCCATTGATCCGGCAGAAGCGTATGCTCGCCGGTCATTTGCCGCATTTAGCTTTACGGATGAGCAGATGGAGGCGCTGCGGGAAGATATGGGCCTCAATGACCCGCTGCCTGTACAGTATGTGACTTGGGTACGGGATGCGCTCCATTTAGATTTTGGGGAATCCTTTGTAAGCGGGCAGCCAGTGTTTGAGAAAGTCACAACAGCTATTGGCATTACCGTAACGATTGTATTGATTTCTGCCATTATTCAAGCAGTTTTCATTCTTCTGTTCGGCTGTCTTTGTTATCTGACAAGAAAAAGAATGATTGGCCATGCGCTGATTTTTCTGTGTATTGCAGGAGTGTCCATCCCATCCTTTTTCTTTGCCAGTTCCTACCTCGATATTTTTGCTGTCAAGCTCGGTTTGACATCGGTGGTAGGAAACACGGGACTGATGCGGTACCTCCCGGCAGCGGTCTGTATCGCCATTGGGTGTATCGCCCTGTTTTCGCCCATGCTGGCGAATAACATTCAAAAAGAAATGGAGCAAGACAGTGCTTTCTACGCTCGTTGCAGAGGTTTATCTGAAGGGAAAATCCTGTTACGATACGCACTTCCCAGCGCGGTTGTAACACTTCTACCCAGCTTCTGCCAGATGCTCGGACTTTGTATGGCTGGTTCTGCGATTGTAGAGCGCGTGTTTTCCCTGCCGGGGCTTGGTTACTTAATCATTGACAGCGTGCTGTATCGGGATTCGCCTGTTATCCACGCAACAATTCTGTTCCTTGCGTTTTCGCTGGTAATGTTCAATATTCTTTCGGATATACTACGGCGGATTTTGCAACGGGATGCTTCTGCGAGAGAGGGGGCCAGACTATGAGCCGGACAAAACATATTCTCTCGTATGCAATTCCGATTGTAATATTGCTGTTTTTCCTGTTCGGATCGTTTTTTGCTCCTCACGATCCGACGGCCACAAATATTCGGGACAAATATCTACCCAGCAGCGCAGAATATCCGTTTGGAACAGACGATTTCGGCCGCTGCGAGTTTTCGCGTATCCTTGAAGGAGGGAAAACAACTTTAGGTATTGTGCTGGTCGGATCGG
>ERZ506427.1246-NODE-1246-length-9646-cov-3.794182_pt1 | contig 9646 bp, 10 predicted proteins | sample MGYA00513666_ERZ506427 | MGnify/ENA metagenome assembly ERZ506427
GGTTTTCGGACCGAACCTTCTCAACCGCTTCAATGATGCCGCTCTTTAACTGGTCCATCTCTGTCATGCGTTTTCCTTCCGCGCAAATAAAAGGGACGCCAGCCATAGCGGGCGCCCCAGAATGAACCTGAGATGCTCCCTACACCAGCACTAACTGACAGGTTCAAAGAGTTAGGCCGAATGCCCTCTCAGCCATGCCAACGCGATCTGAACGCGCCGCAGGCACCCCTGCATCGAATCTGTATTAGTGATTGTGAAGCTAGATGCGCCATCGCGCAAGATGAAGCTAGGGAGCGGCGGTTCCAACCCACAGAATGGCAACCTATTGAAGCGCGCAAAACACCACCGAAATATACCGAGCAACGGAGCGAACCGCCCCAGACTAAAGAACATCGATTACTTACTTAATGCTGCTGAGCGCGTGATGCTTCAATTTCATCGGTGCCTTTGTTAAGTAGATATACACCGCCAATGACCAATAGCACTCCGACTGCGGTAAAGGCAGTAAAGGGATCGTGCCATACCACCACGCCAACCAGCATAGTTGCAGCAGAGCCGACGCCGCCCCAAATGCCATACACCAAGCCAAGAGGAAGGTCCTGCAGGATCTTCACCAGCAGCGAGAAAGCAATAAGATACCCAACTACGGTAACCAATGTAGGCAGCGGAACAGTCAAACCTTCTGAAGCCTTCAGGCAAATGGCTCCAGCAACCTCGGCGACAATGGCCACACCCAGCAGAACAAAAGCAAAACGTTTCGTTTTCGCCTTTTCGCGGACAAGCTGCTTTTCTTCTTCAACAACGCTCATGACTAAACCCCCAACTTCAGCAATGCCACGCCAACAATGATGGCAACAAGACCAATGATCTTTTTCGTGTTAAAGCCTTCACTCCACAGAATGTGGCCTACTACAGCGGTCAATGCGATACCGAGTCCCGTCCACGCAGCATAAACGGGACCAAGCGGCAACTGAAGCAGTACATGCGACATCATCCAGAAAGAAACAGCATAGCCAACCACAACACCGATAATAGGCAGCTTGCGTCGAAAGCCATCTGATACCTTCATCATGGTGTCAGCGAACACTTCAAATACCACCGACACGCAAATCATCAGATAAGGAAGCATACGGACCTCTCAAAGAAATAGACGGAAGAAACACGAAGCGATCATGTGTTTCCTTCACTGCTACAACGGTTGTACATGCTAAACTCTGCCATTGGGGTAGAGTCAAGGAGACACTATGAAAAACGAATTGCTCTCCATAGGCGAAGCAGCAAAGCTCAAGCAAGTTAGCGTTAAATCGCTCCGTTATTACGAAACCATCGGCATCCTCAAGCCTACCTACGTAGACCCGTCTAGCGGCTATCGGTATTACTCCCCCAATCAAATGATTGACCTCGATGTGATACTCACCTGCATTGAACTCGGCATCCCTTTGAAGTCCCTGGCAGACCGCAAAACAAGCCGAGGATCACTCAACCTGAAAGAACTGCTGATATCGGGCCGCGATACCGCTCTTGCCAATATCCGTCGCGCGGAAGATTCTCTCATGCGCATCAATTCATGTATCGATGAAATCACCCAGCAGGAAATCCTCAGGCAAAAAGATGCCCCTTACACACGCCATCTGGAGGAAAGGCACATCTTCACATCCCCCTGGAACGAAAGAGCGTTCTCTGTAAAGGCTTATACAAAAGCGATGTCAGAGTTATACAAAACGGCAGAAGAATCTGGTGCAACCCCGCTCTACTTTCAAGGTTTTACCGTTGCCTCATCCAATAGCAAGATGAAAACCAATGCTTACGTGGAAGTAGGCAGGATGGCTCATACCGCCCCAAAACAGCCTTTTACGCAGACAGCACTCCCGCGATGCGAAAGCCAAGGCTTCCGCATAGAAGGTCACTCGATCACCGAATGCATGAACGAGGCTTTCAACCACATCGAAAAGAACCCTGGTCTCTATTCGGTCACCGAAGTATGGGACAGCGAGCTCCCGGAAAATGTCTACGTGGTTGAGGTTCTGCGTGAAGTCGACAGTTAGAAAAAATACAATCGCATGAAATACGTCCATAAGATTCAGCGCGTCTTATCCATCACCGAAGATGCAGCTATCCAGCTCAAACACTTTGCTTCCCAACTGCAGTTGCCCAAACGTCATATCTGGATGCCATGGATTGAGCGACACATCGAGTAGCACAGTTTTCGCAACAAAGGCAGCCTTATTCCGATTTTGAGACAACCGTTCCGCAAGCGGCAATATGCTCTCACTAACCACTTTCATGGAAGCCGTTAAGCCACTTGTTTAGGCCAAAGCGCGAGTTCGCTATAGGTAACTTCGATCTCTAAGGTGTTTGCTGTAACCAGAGCGAAACACAACTCTTCCAAACGAGCCCTGGATCATACGTCGCGGCCCGGAAACGCAGCGACAAAGCTCCAGAAAGACCAAAACAAATGTCTTTAAGAACGGAGGTTCCATGGAAGCAAGAAATCTCACTCAGGCACCACTATCCGACAATGAGCTTCTCAACATCCTGGATGATGCGCAGGTCGATCCGAAGGATTGCTACCAATGTGGAAAGTGCTCAGCTGGTTGCCCCGTCGCATCCGATGCCGACATGACTCCTCGCGAAGTACTACGCCATTTGCAACTAGGCCAGATCAAGCCGGTTTTAGAGTCAAACATGCCCTGGCTTTGCGCTGGATGCGGTATGTGCCTAGCTCGCTGCCCCCAAAGCGTTGATCTTCCTAATCTTATGCTCGCCTGCCGACGCGCAGCCGAAGCACAAGGAGTCACACCAGTCGGAGAAGTCGCTCGTTTCAACCAGTTATTTGTCGATGGCGTTCGCGAAAAAGGCATCTCGGACGAAGCCATCCTTGCCATGCGCTTCAACCTTACAACGGGTCATTTCCTGCAGGATGCATTGAGCGCGCCGAAAATGGTGGTACGCGGAATGCTTGGACCCACGAGCAAGGAACAGGCAAATGCCGATGAGGTTAAAGAGCTCATCGACCGCGCGCGTATTGCAGCTTCTCAGAATACGCCTTCCGCCGAAAAGGAGGCATAGCCATGATGTACGCCTATTTCCCAGGATGCTCGGCGCATTCAACGGGTATCTCTTACACCAATTCATACAACTACGTTGCCCTTGCGGCGGGCGTGGAGCTGGCCGAAATCCCTAACTGGAACTGCTGCGGCGCATCGGCTGCGCATGCCGAAAGCGAGCTGTTGGGAGACGCCCTTCCCGCACGTTCACTCGCCCTTTCGGAAGAAGCTTTCGGCGATGCTCCCGTGCTGGCACCCTGCGCTGGCTGCTATTTGCACCTGAAAACAGCCACCGCCCACGCCCAAGACAACGATGAAGTTCGAATTCAGCTCGAACACATAATCGATCGTCCCTGGAGTGCCTCAGCTTATGTTGCCAACGGCTTGGAACCCTTCCTTCCGACCGAAATACAGGAACGTCTCGCCCAGCGCGTGTGCCTTCCCCTCGATGGGCTGAAAGTTGCATGCTATTACGGTTGTGCTTTACTACGCCCAGCCGAAATTTGCGGCTTCGATGACGATGAGCAACCCCACACCATGGAAGACCTTGTCGCTCTTTCTGGCGCAACCCCCATTGAATGGAATTTTAAGAATGAATGCTGCGGTGCGTCACATCAAATTTCCGTTCCGAAAACCGGTAGAACCATGATTCGCCGAATCCTAGAAAACGCTGAAGCAAATGGCGCCGATGCCATAGCTTGCGCATGCCCATTGTGCATGCTCAATCTCGACATGCGTGAAGCGGAAATCAACGCAACACGCGCAAAAGAGGGTTTGCCACCGCTCGATATACCCATCTACTACTTTACCGAGCTTTTAGCTGCAAGCATGGGTGCTCCCGCATCTAAATCCGGCATCAATCGGCACTTCTATCCAGCAGGGAATCTCCATGAAAGGGCATTAGCTGCATGGAACAAACAACGTGCCGCTGAAAAAGAAGCCGAGGAAGCGGAAAAACTGGCCAAAGAAGCACAACAGAAAGCACGTGCAGCTGCCCGAGCTGCAAAAGCGAAATCAGAAACGAAATCCGAAACCAATGCATCGAAGGAGGTGATCGCATGAGCAGAATTGGCGTTTTCGTATGCCACTGCGGAACAAACATCGCCGCAACCGTCGATGTTGAAGCGGTTGCGGAAGCCGCAAAGGTAATGCCGAACGTAGCATTCGCAACAACAAACAAATACACCTGCTCTGACCCCGGCCAACAGGCAATCGTCGAAGCCATCAAAGAGCACAACCTCGACAGGCTCGTTATTGCCAGCTGCAGCCCACGCATGCACGAGCAGACCTTCCGAAAGATGCTGGCTGAAAAGACCGACATCAATCCTTACATGCTTGAAATCGCGAACATTCGCGAACAATGCTCATGGGTTCACAAAAGCAAGGAGGAATCCACCCTTAAGGCTATCGACCTCGTAGCAATGGCTGTGGCAAAGGTTGATACCGACAAAAACCTCTACACGCAAACTATTCCGGTAAACCGCAAGGTGCTAGTTGTTGGCGCGGGCATCGCCGGCATACAGGCAGCTCTCGATATCGCAGATGCTGGCTTCCCCGTTACCTTGGTCGAGCGAAATCCCTCCATCGGCGGCAAAATGGTTAAACTGGACAAAACCTTCCCCACCATGGATTGCTCCGCTTGCATCTGCACGCCTAAGATGTCTGAAGCAGGAAACCACCCCAACATCACAATCAAAACGCTTTCTGAAGTTGAAAAAGTTACAGGCTACATCGGAAATTTCGAGGCCACTATACGTGAAAAAGCCAAGTACATCGACTACAACCTATGCACTGGCTGCGGCGCCTGTGAAACCAAATGCCCTAGCAAAACAACGAACGAATTCGACGAGGGACTATCTCTGCGAAAGGCTATCTACAAGCCATTTGCTCAAGCTGTTCCCAGCAAGCCAACTATCGATCCCAATTCCTGCCGGAAACTAACCAAGGGCAAATGTGGCGTGTGCGCAAAAATCTGCCCCACCGGCGCAATCCGCTACGACGATACCGATCGCACCACTACCGAAACGTTCGGCGCCATCATCCTCGCCACTGGCTACGATCTTATCGACTGGACAAAAATCTACGGAGAGTATGGCGGCGGAAACTACCCCGATGTAATCACGGGTCTTCAATTCGAACGCTTGGTAAACGCATCTGGCCCCACCGAAGGCCACATCCAACGTCCCAGCGACAACAAGGAACCAAAGACCATCGCAATAATCAAATGCGTTGGCTCCCGTGACCCCCACAAAGGCGTTTCCTACTGCAGCCGTGCATGCTGCATGTACTCCGCAAAGCATGCCCACCAATACCTCGACAAGGTCAAGGGTGGACGCTGCTATGTGTTCTACATGGACGTTCGTTGCGCCGGCAAGGGGTATGACGAGTTTTATATGAATACCCTGCATGATGGAGCGGTTTATGTGCGAGGACGCGTTTCGAAGATCTATCCCGAAAACGGCAAATTAATCTGCATGGGGGAAGACACGCTCTCCGGTCAGGTAGTGCGAGTAGATGCCGATATGGTAGTTCTCGAAACTGCCATGGTGCCAAATGAAGGTGCCGGACAGATCGCTGGCGTCCTCAACGCCCAACGTGGCCCCGAAGGCTTTTTCACCGAGGCCCACCCGAAGCTCCGCCCGGTGGAAACCAATACCGCAGGCGTTTACCTTGCAGGCGTGGCTCAAGGACCCAAAGACATTCCCGACACGGTCGCCCAAGCGGGAGCCGCCGCATCTAAGGTCATCGGCCTTCTGGCACGTGGTCAAATCGAGTCCAACCCCATGATCGTCCATGTCGACAATGCAAAATGCTCTGGATGCGGTGCTTGCACCGACATCTGCCCCTATGGAGCTCTTGAACTTGTTGAAGTTGCCCTGCGCGAAAACTCGCAGAAAGTCACCCGCACCGTCGCAAAACCCAATCCGGGCCTGTGCCAAGGTTGCGGTGCATGCACTGTTGCCTGCCGTTCAGGTGCCGCCGACCTGCTCGGCTTCACCAATGAGGGAATCATGCGCGAAATGGAGGCATTACTCCGATGAACGAGACTACAAATGGCGCGAACTGCTCGCCCGAGCAAGGCGCCAACAACACAACATGGAAACCGAAAATCTTGGCATTCTGCTGCAATTGGTGCACCTATGCTGGCGCCGATCTAGCAGGACTGAATCGTATGGAATACCCTGCTGACATTCGCCTGCTTCGCGTGCCCTGCTCCGGACGCGTTAACCCGCAATATGTCCTGAAGGCATATCAAGACGGCTGCGATGGCGTCTTGGTGTGTGGCTGTCATCCCGGCGATTGCCACTATGCCACCGGCAATTATTATGCTAAGCGCCGCATGATGGTATACAAACGTTTGTTGGAATTCTTGGGTCTTGAGCCCGATCGCTTCATTGTTCGCTGGATCTCAGGCTCCGAGGCCGGAAAATTCCGCGATACCGTAATGGAGGTCACTGAACGCATCCGTGAGCTTGGGCCACTTTCAAACGATCTACCCAACCTTGCACCGGAAGATATTCCTCATCCCATTTCTGCAAAATACGAATGGCTGGCAACTCCCAAGAACGCAAGGGAGGGACTGCAATAATGAACTTCACTGATATAGTGCGCGAACGCGCCACACAGCTTATCGAAGACGGTACCGTAGCATGCGTGATTGGCTGGACTGCAGGCCGTTTCGAATATCAGCGCACACCGTTTTGCGCAAATGACCCCGAACAAGCTGCACTCCTTGTCTGCGATCAGCATTGTGAACACGCATTGGGAAAATATGTGCTCGAACAGAAAGACAAGGGGCGTGTTGGCCTTATCACCCGCGGATGCGAAAGCCGCGCAATCAATCGTCTCATCGCCGACAACCAGCTCAAGCGCGAAGACGTATATCTTATTGGCATCCCTTGCACAGGATGCACTACTCGAGATGGCGCCGAGCTCAAGCGCTGCTACGAATGCCAGTTCCGCAATCCAGTTGTCTACGATGAACTGGTAGGGGAACTTGCTCCTGAACCAAAAAACGACCGCTTTGCTGACGTACGAAATCTTGAAGCGATGACTCGCGAAGAGCGTCGGGCGTTTTTTGATCTGATGTACGAAACATGCATCCGCTGCCACGCATGCCGCCAAGCATGCCCCTGCTGTACTTGCAAAGTATGTTTCGCTGAGCAGGAACGCGAGGGATGGCAAGGTAAGCAATTCGATGTCGAGCAGGCTCGCTATTACGGCGTTACCCGCTCGTTCCATGTTGCGGATCGCTGCATTGAATGCGGCGAATGCGAACGCGTATGTCCTATGGGCCTTCCGCTTATGACGTTGATGCATAAGCAGATCAAGGATATCAATGAGCTGTTCGGCCCCTACGAAGGAGGCGGCCTTTCCCTTGATGCCCCCGACGCACTGCGCACCTTCAAGACCGACGACATCGAAGAATTCATGTAGGAGGCCGCAATGCTGTTCAAGAAAAGCCATCTGAACGAAGTGCTCGAAACCACCTCGGAATCTATGGACGTCTTTGTTCCGGCAATAGTGGATGGGACTTCACGTTTTGCCCTTTACGGTGAGCAGGGAGAAGTTACCGAACCGAACTTCCAGCTGCAAAACACGAAGATCCCCCCGAAGGGGCTGCTCTTCCCCTCCACCGAAAAACTCTATACCTGGGGAAAAGGGCCCGATGGCACCTTTATCGAAAGCGCCCTTGAAACGCCACGCCCATTTGTCGCCTTTGGGGTTCGCCCATGCGATGCAGCTGCTATCGAGCGAATGGACCAAGTTTTTCTCTCCAAAGGTTACATTGACGAGTTCTACCAAGCAAAACGAAACGCTCTAACCATAGTTGCGATCGCATGCCCACGCACAAGCGACGCATGCTTCTGCGATTCGATGGGTCAGAGCCCAAACGCCGCACCAGAAGCCGATATCCTGCTTCTCGAAGGCAACGATGCATTTGAAGTCCGCGTCCAAACCGAACGTGGCCAAGCGCTCGCAGATACCTGGAAACCTTTCCTCGAGGAAGGCGGAATTGATCGTCAACCTATCGAGTGCGCTACCAAAGTCAGCATGGAGGGCGTAGCTGAAAAGCTCCATGGAATGTTTGACAGCCCTCTGTGGGATGAAGTCTCTACAGCATGTCTCACCTGTGGTAGCTGCACCTTTATCTGCCCAACTTGCCATTGCTTCGATCTCAGTCAAGCGCGAAAAAAAGAGGAGAATGCCCGCTTCCGCTGCTGGGATAGCTGCATGTTCAAGGATTACACGCTCATGGCGGGCAATCACAACCCCCGCGAGCAAAAGCGAAATCGTGTACGACAGCGATTCATGCACAAGCTGTGCTTCTTTGAAGAACGATACGGAGAACCACTCTGCGTGGGCTGCGGGCGCTGCTTGGTCGACTGCCCCACATCCATGGACATCACCGCGATTATCGACCGCGTAAATGCAGAGCCCGCACAGAAGGGAGAAGACCATGCCTGATATCGTAGTCGAACACGGATGTGCGGGAATCTGCGAAGGATCCTCGCTTGTTCCGAACATCGTTGTGGTTACCGGCATTAAGGAACTCACCCACGACGTAAAGCTCTTCACTTTCAAAACCCCAGAAGGAGATGCACCTTTCTCCAGTAAACCTGGGCAACTAGGCATGTTCTCCGTACCCCCATTTGGCGAATGTATGTTTTGCATCACCTCACGAGGAGAAGACTACGTTGAGATGGCTGTTAAGAAAGTAGGCGTAGTTACTGAGCAAATGCACAAGCTCCGAGTTGGCGATTCGGTAGGGCTTCGCGGACCGTACGGCAATTGGTTCCCTTATGAAAGCACCCGCGGTCGCAACATGCTCTTCATTGCAGGCGGCATCGGCATGGCACCGGTGCGCTCATTCTTGGAGTACTGCCTACGCCATCGGGGGGATTACGGACGTATCGATTTGGTATATAGCGCATCCACCTATGATGATCTGGTATTTAAAGAGGAGTTGTTCAAGATCTGGCCCAGCCAACTCGATACCCATGTCCATGTAAGCCTGTACCACGGCAACGAAACATGGACTGGGCCCGTTTCCTACACGGCACCCTATCTGGAACAGGTCGTCGCGAACGAGGGTCTTTCGACCGAAAACACCGCTGTAACGCTTTGCGGAGGACCAAGTTTGTTCCGCACCTGCCGCGAATCGCTGACGAAGCTTGGGTACAAGCCCGAAGACATTATCACCACACTCGAAGCGCGAATGAAATGCGGTGTGGGCAAATGCGGTCGTTGCAATATCGGAGGCCGATACATCTGCCTTGACGGTCCAGTATTCACCGAAGCCGAGCTGGCAACAATCCCACGCGATCTGTAAAGCATCCTCAATTCAATGAGGCCCTGCAATTTCCACCAGAAATCGCAGGGCCTCATCATTACAGTTCAAATACACTCGAAATAGAACACCGACAAAATGATATTACGCAGTAATGTCAGCTTCCTTAACGGGGATGGCAGCTTTCAGCGAATCAAGGCTCGTTTCAATCTGGCAGCCAATCCTACCACCAGAAAAATAAATGCGATCGTATAACGCTGCCGTCTCATCAACGGTGGTGGTAAAAAGCTTCTTCATCCCCAATGGT
>ERZ506427.1251-NODE-1251-length-9622-cov-3.712135_pt1 | contig 9622 bp, 6 predicted proteins | sample MGYA00513666_ERZ506427 | MGnify/ENA metagenome assembly ERZ506427
ATTTGAAAATTAATTTCTTGACACCTCATCCAATTTTGGAGCGCCATTATTATACTACTGTACGAGAGTAGCAAAAGAAAACCAGGAGACTGAAAGAAGTCTCCTTGAGTTGTGATACGTTTAATCCATCTGTGCTAATGAATCAACCAGTGGAAGCAGCTCGTCAAGCTTGTCAACGATGCGTTGCTGTTCTTCGAGCGGCGGTAGTGCAACAACAAAAACATTTGCTCTTTTCATGGTTAAAGTCGCAACTGTTGTACCAAAGGCACTTTGATCATATATTTGTTTGATCATATATGGTGTATTTAAAAGGTATTTTGCAAAATTTGAATTTTGGTTATTTATATTTTCAAAGCACAAAACACTTGCATCTTTGTAATAAAATCTGTCGGTCTCTTTTACTATATATGTAGCCCCAAGTGTTCCAACACCAGAAACCAATAAATCTCCAACTTTCGGAACGCCTGATGATTTAGCAAATTTTTCATATAACTCTTCATCAATATATAATTCGTTTTCAACAGATCCATTTTGTGCGAGCTTAACCACTTCTCTAGCACGGTAAAAAGGTACTCCTCGGTTTCTCCAGTCAGCTTTATGAACACGACTCGCTGATCTGATATTAAAAACATTCCCTAGATGAACGTATTTCCAAGTATCTGGTATTTCACGAAAATACGCATCAGTATTATTTGCAACTACTGGAATATTCACGGGGGTATCTGATTCTAAATGTTCTGTTAATTTTCCCATCATTCCAGCCTGCAGCAAGCTGTCTCGCATATCCTTCGGAAACTGTTCCTTGAGTTGTACAAGCTGGTTTTCAAGCTTCTCGTATTCGTCAATCTTGGCCATGAGTTCGTTTACACGATTGACGATGCGCTGCTGTTCTTCGATTGGGGGAAATGGGATTAAAATATTTCTTACGTCTTCAACTGTTATTGTACCCTGTGCTGTAGATTTATAATTTTTCATTATTTGAGAAACGCCTAACGGAGATATTAAGTAATAATAAATATAATCCATCATTTCATTTTTCAATAAGTCAATTTTGGCAATGGCTCCTCCTAAGAATCCTACTTTATTCTCATTATAGTAGCCTACATTTCCTATGCTCGCACCAACAATAGACAATAGTAAGCAAGATTTGTTCAAGATTAAATTTGGAAAATCTTCTGCAACCTTTATTGGAATATAATATTTTGAATTAAAATCGAAATATTTACCTTTAAAATTCCGTGTTTGGATTAAGGGGTAAGTTTTTTCACTTTTTTTATCAACCAAGTTAGGTTTGATTTTTTTTGAATAGTCAAACCCTGTTTGCTTTGTGACTAAACTTGATATGAAACCAACTTTAGTTAATGTCCAATGTTCCGGAAATTCTTCACCAGTATCATTAACGATTTCTTTGTTAAATTTTCCGACCTTAATTTGATTACTATTTACTAACTTTTTTTGTAATTCTACAATTTCTTGAAGTGTGGTAGAAGCATTGCTGTCACACTTTTCGTTTGCACTTAGTTTCCCAGTAAATGCGGCTTTAAGAACCGCCTCTTTCAATTCATCAGCTAACACATGAGCCATCACTCAACCCCCAGTAATCGCTTGATTTCAGCGAGTTTTTCGTCCATTTCCTTATCAAGTTCGTTACGCTTTGCAATAAAGTTGTTGATTGTTTCTTCGGGAGAAAGGATTTCCTTTTCTTCAGTTGGATATCCACAGAGATCAAGATTATAATTCTCAGCCTTAATTTCATCGATGGAATAGCACTTGGATTTGAATGTCTGAGTGGCATTTTCGTGTGTCTTCTCATCTTCAATTTCTTCTCTGTTGTCCCACCATTCGTCTACTGGTTCAAAGTGTTCACGAAGCATTGGCTTTGTTTTGCTGAAATGTTTGTATCCTTCAGGCATATCCATACGATAGAACCATGTCTTTTCTGTAGGACCTGTCTTGTCAAAGAACAGCAGGTTGGTAGCAATACTTGTATATGGTGCAAAGCAGCTCTGTGGAAGTCTGATGATTGTGTGCAGATTACATTCGCTCATCAGATACTTCTTGACTTCAAGCTTTGCGTTATCTGTTCCGAAAAGGAATCCGTCAGGGACGACCATAAGAGCACGACCGTTCTTTTTTAGTCTCTTGACAGTAAGTGCAACGAACAGGTCAGCTGTTTCTGAAGATCTCATGTTTGCAGGGAAAGCCTGCTGGTCAGATGGACTCGCAATACCTCCGTATGGAGGGTTAAGAGCTGCCACATCTACCAGATCATCTCCGTAGTATTCTGAGAAGTTTTTGATATCCAGCGAATCACCAAATCGGATATCTGGAACATCAACGCCATGAAGCATGAGGTTTGTCACGCACAGTCTGTAAGGCATAGGTTTGAATTCACCTCCACGTACAGAATGCTGATAGACTTCCATATCCTCGTTGTGACCAAGTCTTCTCTGAGCACTGAGAGTATCAAGAATGTCAACAAGGAATCCACCTGTTCCACATGCCCAGTCTGCACATGTTTCACCAAGCTTCGGATGAAGATGATCGACTGCGAATCTTGTAATTGCCTTTGGCGAATGGAATTCTCCGTATTTTCCCACAGATTGAAGTCCATTCAGCAAGCCTTCATACATTTCTGAAAATTCGTGAGAACCTTTAACACCTGACAGATCAACATGGTTGAACTGGTTTAGGACTTCTCTGAGGTTGTAGCCGTCCTTCATAAGGTTGACAGCATCAGCCATTACCTGCTTGACGATAAGTGCTCTTTCGTCTGTAGAATCGAAAACAACTGTAGCTTTTCCATCAATATCAATTGCTTCGCCCTTGAGAACAGGCATCAGCTTTCTGTCAACAAATTCAATCAGCTCTGGTCCAGTCAACGCATTCTTTACGTCGAATTCGCCATTTTCTGTTGTTGGCGCAGCCCAGTCTCTCCATCTGTATCCTTCAGGAATGACTGGTACATAGTTGTCATCAAGCTCTGCTTCCTCTTCCTTATAGTCGTATACCTTCAGGAAGATGAGCCAGACCATCTGCATCAGACGCTGTACGTCACCATCGACACCTGCATCCTTACGCATAATATCCTGTAATCTTTTAATAAGTGCTGTTAAGCTCATTGCTGTTTTCTCCTTGTTTTTTCATTTATACCTGATTCCGACAGAATATATCTGAATCAGGCTCCGAATCAGTTTTTATCAAATGTTGTACACTCGTCTTTCGAGTTCCTTTAATGTTGCGTAATACTTTTCTTTTGTACCGAAATACTTCTTCAGAATACCAAGAGGATTGCCATACTTCTTGAAGCGTGCATGACTGAAAGTCGTCTTGATATCCTTCAGGTTTGTGAAGCTTGTATCTGCATAGGCATCAAGCAGTCCTCTCAGAATGTCTCTCTTTTCATCTGTAAATTCAGACAGATATTTTGCAATTTCCGTATTCTGAGTACGCTGAATCTTGCTTACCGGAGGCTCAATATCGTATCCAAGACATGCAATGATATCAAATACATCAACCGTATATCCGTATCTGATCTTGAATGATTTTTCCCAGCTTGGAGCATCGTCAATCAGCAGGGAATTAGCGAACATAGACTTGTCCTGTGCAATCTTCCATGCATCTCTGAACTCTTCATATGTTGGATAGCAGGCAATGATATTGTTTCTAACACAGATATCAAGATTCTGCTTTACAAGATGTCCGTTCTGATCAAGATAGCGTACTTCTTCATCCACAATCGTCACCTCTACGCCGTTTACAACTGCTTTGCGTGAATCCAGTACTTTATCCGGTTCAGCAGGTGGATTATAAGGTTTGACTGGTGGCGGTGTGAATGGTCTCTTCGTATCAACAAGTGTAACAGTAACGGGATCGCCATCGAATGATGGATCGCTGAACTTCAGGTAGTTCTTTCTGAAGTCAAGAATCGTGAAGTACATTTTGGAATCCTCTTCACCATTGCACATGAATTTTTCCTTTACTCTTGTGCCACGTCCGATGATCTGTTTGAACTCTGTCATCGAGCCGATTGTCTTGTCCAGAACAACGATCTTGCATGTTTCTGCGTCAACACCTGTTGACAGCATGCGGGAAGTAACTGCAATGACAGGGTAGCGGGAACCTGGATCAATAAAGTTGTCCAGTTCTGCCTTGCCGGCATCATTGTCACCTGTAATTTCCATGACGTATTTAGAGTTTTCAGCCACAAGATCAGCATTCAGATTCTCAAGTCTTGCAACCATATCTCTTGCATGAGCAATGTCCTCACAGAATACAATCGTCTTTGCGTACCGCATGTCATTGACCTTCATGAACTCAGTAATACGCTGTGCCACAAGCTGACGGCGGTCTTCAACAACAATCTTTCTGTCGAATTCTTCCTGAGTGTATGTTCTCTGTTCAACAGGTTCACCGTGAATATCCAGCTTGCCTGGTTCTGGTGTATATCCTGTCTTGTCGATATCAAGTTCAACGGAAACGACCTTGTATGGTGCAAGGAAGCCGTCTTCGATTCCCTGCTTCAGGGAATATGTATAGACTGGGTTGCCATAGTATGCCATGTTGGATTCTGATTCAACCTTGACTCTGGCATTGTGTGCAGCATTGAATTCCTTTTTCAGACGGTCAAGCATTCTGAAATCGTTAGGAGAGTTGGTCAGTGCTCTTGTGAGCTTGTCTGAAGCAATACTTTCCTTTTCAAGAGCCTCTTCAATTCCGCCGTCCTTCGGCGTTGCTGTCATACCGATCTGAACAGCTCCTCCGAACCATTCGAGAATCTCGTGCCATGAGCTGTCATCTGATGCAGAACCTCTGTGAGCTTCATCAACAACAACAAGGTCAAAGAAGTCTCTTGGAAAAGTCTTGTAGTGATCCTTGTCCTTTGTCTTCAGCTGCTGATAGATTGCAAGATAGATATCCTTTGAAAAGTCGATCCTGCTGTTGTCAAACTTCTCCATTGCATTTGTGAATGGCTGGAAGTCTTTCTTCATGGTCTGATCTACAAGAACGTTTCTGTCCGCAAGGAACAGGATCTTCTTGAACTGTCTTTCTCCGTTGACCTTTGCATGGAAAAGTCTCCATATAATCTGGAATGCTGTGAATGTTTTGCCTGTACCTGTTGCCATGAGAAGAAGAGCACGGGTATTCCCCTTGGCGATATGCTCGACTACTCTGTTGATGGCGATACGCTGATAGTATCTAGGCTTCTTTCCTGATACAGTCGTGTAGTAAGGCTGTTCAAGAATTGCCTGTGCAGAATCTGTGAATCCTTTTTCCTTGATATATCTGTCCCACAGCTCTTCAGGTGTCGGAAAGTCCTCAAGTCTCATTCTTCTGTTAGTACCTGCAATCATGTCCTTTTCGTGCAGTTCAAGTCCATTTGTGCAGTATGCGAAAGGAACGTCAAGATCTCTTGCATAGTCAATGACCTGCCCGTATCCTTCGTCAGCTGAATGATCCTGTCCTTTGGCTTCTACAACTGCAAGCAGCACATTGTCTTTCCAGAGCAGGAGATAGTCAACCTTCTTCTGTTTTCCTCTGTGTGCATCGTTATATTCATCAATGGAGATCCTTCCAGCTGTATAGACATATTCCATAAGGATCTTGTCCTTGTCTTTCCATTTATTTTCAATCACTGGTGTGATCAGCTTCAGCTTTGTTGTTTCTTCGTTCTTCTGCTGCTGAATCAGTTCGTTTGGGTCTAGTACCGCCATATTATTATCCTTCCTCACTCACTTCCTGAGTGTCGCCGTAAAGTTCCTCAAATAATTCTTTCTTGTACTTGTAATAGGTGTTGCGAGAGATTCCTATTTTAAACATTGCCTCATCATCTGTCAGCGTCCCGCCAAACTCTCGTGCCATCTTGCGTATCATGGCTTTGGCTCTTTTTGATTTCTTGGTCGTATATTTTATTCCTTTCGGCTGACCGAGCTTGTTACCGTTTGCTTTTGCTGTAAAAACACGCTTTGATGAATATTTCGCCAGAATGACTGACTGTGTGAGGTAGTTATTGATGCATTTCACAAGAATGTTTTTAAAGCTCTCGTTTGAACCTATCAGAGTCTTGATAAACAGACTGTTGCACTGAGTAGATCTGTCAAATGCAAGTTCTCCGCCTTGCTGTATGATTTTCATGTATTCACTGACAATCGAATCGAGATTTGCCCCCAGTTCAGCACTGTTCAGTTCTTCAACAGAATTGCATATAAGTATGTCATCCGGCTCAATAAACGATTCTGTCAGCCATCGCTTTGTATCAATATAAATGATTTCACTGCCGTAGATTGCTTCAATTACGGCTTTTTCATTTTCTGATCTGGACGGATCAAAAAAATAATAGACTTTCATTTCTGCTCCTTTCCGCTTCTTCACATTGTATTAATTTTAATTATACAAAATAAAGACGTCAGGCCGCAATGCATATGTAGCTTTTCCATGCTACATATTTATTATACAACGCAAAAAGTATTAAAACAATATATTCAATTTTAATACGTTTTGAGATTGTTTTAACTTTCCTGATGGTATATCTTATGGATATATCAAAATTGTATTTTCAATTTTAATACACTATGGGAGGTGATATACTTGTTAGCCAATATTCTTGCACCATATGATGATGAAATGCTGTATTCGTGGTTCGAACGAAATTCACTTATTAATGGGTACGACACAGTGACGATGATGCTGAAAGATATTCCTTCTGGAAATCCTTACGCTGTCATCAGTGCTACTTCCTATCTGCCAGTCTTGTTTCACTTTCTGAATGTATCAAACTGGGCAGAGATGTATGTCAAGCACACAGAATTTCCATTCGTAGCACCGTTTCTAATGCCATACCGACAGATTGCCATTCTGAACAGTTCTTTTGGAATCGACTCATTCAATACAAACGCATTTGTAAAAACAGCAAAAGTCTGTCCTGAATGTCAGAAAGAAAAACCTTACATTCGTGTATGGCATAACCTTCCTGGTGTTGAAGTCTGTCACAAACATAACTGTAAACTTGTGGAAGTTAAGCATTTTTTTGAAATTCCTGAAAATCTTGAAGCAGTTGAACCGGTTAAAGCAGTTGATATTTCTTACGCTGAATACAGCCATGCACTTCATGAGAAAAATCTATGCTGTGATGTTTCATACATTAACAGACTGTTTGGCAACTCAAGCAACTATCCGTTCAAAAAGCAGCATGATTACATAATGCTTCTTATGGAAAAGCATCCATCTGTTGATAAGATACCTGTTCCTCCTCAAGAAGCAGAACCATCACTTCCGGATGACTATCAGATCGTCAATCAATGCGGTTCTGTTATTGAATTTGTTCATACGACCTGTGGAACACATTTCTGCACGACATCAAAAGGTTTTTCCTATAATTTTCAATGTCCTAAATGTATCAGCAGCCTGACAGAAGCAGAACGCTTTGAAAAATATATAGATGGTATGACTGAAGGAAAATACAGACTGATAGGTCCATATGACGGACATTCCAGAAATGTTCGAATTCTCCACAAGGAGTGTGGCGTTTCATCATCTTATCGTCCGATATCTTTTCTACAGGGTTCAAGATGCAAATGTGAAAACTGCAGAACAATGGAAACACTTCTTCCTTTTTTCAGCGAAAATTACCCAGATTTCACACCAGTTGACTACCGCGATTCAACACTGACGCTCAGACATAATAAATGTGGCAACACATTTAAGGTTTCGTGGAAGGACTGGACACGACGTTCTACATGTCGAATCTGTGATCCAGTAAAAAGACTTGATGAAGAAACTGTTCGCAGCGAAGTGGAAAACTACGGTCTTGAACTTATCGGCTTTTTCAAGGAGCACGGCAAAACCAAGGTCACATTCAAGTGCTCTGAAGGACATGTTTCAACAATCGGACTTTACCACCTGCAGGATATACAGGACTGTCCACAGTGCATCGCACTCAGCAATCCAAAATATGCAATGGGTGCTTTCTATCGATTCATTAAAGCTACTTATTCAAATTCATTATTCTTTTATGATGATATGCTTAGTCTTTTCGGTCATAATACCAAGCGACTTCTGCAGCTCCTTCGTGACAAGCATCTGATTGTTCTGGTAGCACAGGGATGCTACAGACTTCCAGAGGTTACAGTTTCATCAAGAGACGTCATTGAACAGAAATACATGAACAGGAACGGTGAGCATATCGGCTATCTGTACGGAACATCCTTCCTGTACTACTGCCTCGGAATTGGAGAAGAGCCTGATCGTCTTTCTATAGCAACTGTAAAAGAAGCAAAAGCATGGGCAAGACTTACACATTACAACAATACTGAATTGCGATTGAAAGCTGTACCAGAAAACATGAATGAAGATAACTGGCAGATAATACAGGTGGCCGATTTTATTAATGGAATCACCTCCTACTGTCATTCACCGGCTGACGTGGTTCCTGCGCTTCTTCAATACATAAATGAAAAGGAACTTCCAAAGCAGGACATTATTAAACTGATGACGAAAGATCACTGGCTGATTGAACCGATAAAAATGAGGTTAGAAGATGAGAAAGAAGAGCAAAAAGACTAAAGAAAAATTAAGAATGGGAACCGGAACAGGAGCTGACTACAAGCCATGGATTCAAGTCGGAGAATTTGGATCAAGGGGTACGGCTGGCAGAGTCGTTGACTGGAAGACAGGTCGCTCTGTTCACCTTATGTCACAGGCTGAAATCTATTTCTGGTACATTCTGAGATGGAACGATGAAATACTGGATATTCGGGAGCAGTTTCCTCTGGAACTGAAAACAACCGAACAGCTTGCTAACGAATTTGGAATCCGACACCCTTCAAAAAACGGAGAACACGTTGTCATGACAACAGACCTGCTGGTAACAACCGCAAAAGGATATCTTGCTTTTTCTATCAAAGGTACACAGGCACTGTCAGAACGGACGATAGAAAAACTCTATTTAGAAAAACAGTACTGGGAACGCAAGCATGTTTACTGGAAGCTTGTTACTCCCACCGACTTTAACATCACACTTGCTCGAAACATCAGAGATGTTACAGCATTCTATAATGTTGATTATTTTCAAGACACGATATCCTTTCTGAAATTCCTGATTGCCAGAAAGTACATACAAATCGATATGTCTGTAGAACTGGACTGGCGGAAGCTATGTGTTGAATATAAGAACGAAATTGAAAAATTCAAGAATCTTAAAAGCAGCGACGTAATCGAAACAAAATTTTATTCATAGGAGGACACTAGATGGAAAAGATAGCCGTTAATATATCAGACATTATTGTCAAAGATGAAGTAAAGTTCAGAGTAATTGGCTGTGCTCAGGGAAAAATATCTTTATGCTGTATAGATACTTCTAAACTTCAGATTAGTCTTGCAGAAACTATCGATATAATACAGCATGTTGAAAACAAGGATTACGAACTTATTCCTTTTACATCACAGCCGAAGGAAGTATTTGATATGCAGACACTAACCGATGAACAGCGGGATCTGTATCAGCGAAAAGTAGAATTTGTAAGACAGATCTGCAACGAATACGGCCCTCTATATGAATCATTGACCGGCAGGCACTCAAAATCAGAATTCAAAAAATTTGCAGAGGCCGCAAAACTGTCAAAAA
>ERZ506427.1265-NODE-1265-length-9485-cov-3.215270_pt1 | contig 9485 bp, 12 predicted proteins | sample MGYA00513666_ERZ506427 | MGnify/ENA metagenome assembly ERZ506427
GTGTGCTCTTCCGATCTAACAAAGAAAGAAAAAAGAAAGTCGTGAGATCAAAGAGAAAAATTTTCTGCAACAGTATTTTCTGCAAAATTATCTTTACTCCGGCAAGCTAGAAACACTGGAAAAAGCAAAAGATATGATCGATCTGGAAAAATGGAATGGCTGGCATTGTGGAATCTTGCTGGAATCCGATGTCGCTTTTTTTGATACAGCTGAAGAGACTCTGGAAGAGGAAATTCAGAAAGAGTTGAGAAGAGTATGCTTTTATCTGAATTTGAATGCAAGACAGTCGCTTCTCCTTTTTCAGGACGTATATTGCGATTATCAGCTGGTGGCAAATCATCTTTATAATTTTATGAAACGAAAATACAGAGACAGTTTTTATCTGGCAGTCAGCCGTAAATTTGAAGGTTGTGAGTGTCTGCCGGAAATCCTTGAGCAGCTGGAGCAGCAGATGGAAGAGAAATTTTATCATCCGGAAAAACATGTTTTCTCAAATGAAGATGATGTACTGAAACTGTCGGTGGGAGAGGTGCAGGATTCGCAGATCATGCAGATGATCTCAGAAGACATCACACGGAAGGATACAGATCAGCTGAGAAAGCATTTCGCATGCCTGAAAGAAAAATATCATGATAATACAAAGTATTCAGCAATGTATATCAAGTTTGTTTTCTCGAATGTCATTCAGGAACTGTTTCAGGAAAATCAGTTTTCTGGAGAGCGGCGTCTTGAGCATGAGATAGAACGATTGTATAACTGTAGAAATATCATGGAAATCCTCGAAGTGACTGAAGATAATATCAAGGAATACGAGGCATTTCTTGACCGTTCTATGAGTAGTTCTAGAAATGAAGTGGCAGCAGTCAAAAATTATATCTATCAGCATTATGAGGAAGATCTGAATCTTGAAATGCTGGCAGAAAAAGTCTATCTGTCTTCTGGATACCTCAGTTTTATCTTCAAAAAAGAGACCGGCATGAATTTGAACCGATATATACGTGTGTTCCGGATGGAGAAGGCAAAAGAACTTCTCTGCAGCACCAATATGAAGGTGGCACAGGTCAGTGAACGTGTTGGTTTTGCAAATGTTTCTTATTTCTGCAGAAGTTTCCGGGAATATTACGGAAGCAGTCCGGAATCATACAGGAAAGGAACCGGAGAGGATGAACAGACTTCGTAAGATATTCAAAAATATGAAGTATCGTCATAAACTGACGATCTTTCTTGTAGTTACAAGCCTGGTACCGATGACAGTACTTGCCTGGTACAGTCACAGCAGGCTGAGTACTATGGTCCGCAGCAGCGAACTGGAAGATATGCAGTCGATCATGGAACAGACCAGAGAAAGCATTGACAGCCAGACGGCGGTTTATGCCAGCCTTCTCAATTATCTGACCTATTCACCAGATATTGAGGAAATTATTAAGGAAAAAAATATCGATAATTATACGGCATATGAAAAATATACAGAAATAGCGGATCCACTTTTGTCTGTACCGAAATCATATCATGACGCGATCAACAGAATTCAGCTTTTTGCGGACAGTATCCAGGTGGAGCATGAGTATACACTTGTTCCGCTTGATAAGATGAAAGAAGAGTGGTGGAGTGAAGGGCTGAAAAATGATGTGCGTATTCAGTGGAAAGTTGATCAGGATCGTAAAGAAGTTGCAGCAGTACGTATGATCTATAATGATCAGAAACTGGATGCAGTTCTGTGCATTTCTCTGGATTATAATAAAATCTTCCAGCCACTGACCAATATTCTCACGCAGGAAAATGGTGGAATTGTTGCAGACAAAAACGGTACAGTTCTTTATAACAAAACTGGTCTGACAAATCTGGAATTTGATAAATCTGAAAAAATGGATTCCATGATTCAGAAAATCAGCCAGTCCTGTGCATATACAAAGACTAAGAGTGAAGAAAATGACTGGGTATTTTATCTTTATAAGAGTCAGGATGCGATATCAGGTTCTGTACGAAGACTGCTGCTGGAAGAGATTCCACTGATTGCGGCCTGTGGTCTGATCATTCTGTTTCTGGCTATGGCATTTTCAAGAATTTTTACAAGAAAAATTGAAGAACTGACGAAAAATATGGACAGGGTAAATCATGGAAGCCGTGAAGTTACAGTCAACAGTGATTCGGGAGATGAAGTAGGAATTCTTGTTAACAGTTTCCGTAATATGATGGATGAGATTAACCGCCTGATCGACGAAGTATATGTCAATAAGATCGCGTTGAAAGAATATGAACTGAAAGCCCTTCAGGCCCAGATCAATCCACATTTCTTATATAACACACTGTCGATGATGAACTGGATGGCGATTCGAAGTAACCAGATGGAGATCAGTAAGGTTACCCTGGCACTTTCTACTTTTTACAGAACCGCATTAAGCAAAGGTGAAGATGTAGTTACGGTAGAAAACTGTATTCAGAATATGGAAGCATATCTGGAAATCCAGCTTACGATGCATGATCATAATTTCTCGGTAGACTGGGATATTGATCCGACAATAAAAAATGAAAAAATGCCGAAGCTTCTTCTTCAGCCGGTTGTCGAAAATGCGATCGAACACGGTCTTGATGAAAAAGAGGATGGTGATAAAAAAATTTTCCTGTCATTTAAAGGCAAGGGGGATGATGTAGAGATCACTGTCCGTGATAATGGACTTGGTATGGAACAGGAAAAAGCAGAAACACTGGTAACTTATCAGGCAAAAGGATATGGCCTTAAGAATGTAAATGACCGTATCCGGCTTCTTTATGGAGAGAATTATGGAATTCATATTTTCAGTTCACCGGATGAAGGCACGACTGTTATTATGAAATTTCCGAAGGAGGGCAGAGAGAATGAAGAGTAAATGGAAAAAACTGCCTGTTGTTCTGATAGGAATCATAGCTATAGCTGTCTGCGGATGCAGCAATGATTTACAGGAGCTGAATCAGAAAAGATCATCGGCAGCAAAAGAAAATACGGAATCTACAGAGACAGTCCGTACCGGTACCTGGGAAACAGCTGCACAGACTCCTTATGGTGCTTATCCTGAACTTGTAACGTATACTTTAGGACAAATGAGTGGTGCGAATAATTCAAATCTTCCGGATGGAAATACCTATGACGACAATGCTTACACTCGTTATCTCAGAAAAATACTGAATATTCAGAATAAAAGTGTCTACATGGAACGGGAAGATCGATATGATGAATTTGTGAACATTCTTGTAAAAGACCAGACGCTGCCGGATGTACTGGTGGTTTCGGACAGAGAAACACTCAAAGAACTGGTTGATAATGATCTTGTGGAAGATCTGAGCGAAGTATATGAGAATTGCACTTCAGAGAGAATCAAAGAGATGTTTGAGAGTTATGGAAGCGGTCTTCTGGATTCTGTGCGATTTAATGGAAAACTGATGGCAATTCCGGAGACCGTTACAGATCATGGTCCGCGTCTGATGTGGCTGCGTAAGGACTGGATGGATAAGCTTGGTCTTGAAGATCCGAAAACACTGGAAGATGCATTTGACATAGTAGAAAAATTTGTCCAGAATAAAATGGGCACGGAGGATGGAGAAGACCCGATCGGACTCGCCTGTGATACAGATCTGGTGGGAACTACCAGCTCTAATTATTCAGTAGATCCTGTTTTTGATAAATTTGGAGCCAGTCCACAAAGGTGGGTAAATCAAAATGGTAAGATCGTGTATGGTTCCGTAACAGAAGAAACAAAAAATGCACTGAGTTATCTTCATGAACTCTATGAACGTGGCGTGTTGGATAAGAACTTTGCATTGCGTGCGCAGAATAACCTCAGAGATCTGGTGATAGATGGAAAATGTGGAGCTTTTTTTGGCCTGTGGTGGACACCGAACAATCCACTGATGGATGTTTATGAGACAGACAAAGAGGCAAACTGGCAGCCATTTTATCTACAGCCGACAGACTGGCAGAATGTATATGATACTTTTCAGGATAATGTAATATAGCCATTTTAAAAGCCCGGAAACATAGCGTTTCTGGGCTTTTTCTCTGTATTCTGTAAATGTTCCGTTGTCCTCTGTTATCCTCTGTTTACCCCTGTTTTCCGCGGCTTTGTAGTAAAAACTGTAGTAAAATTCGTAGTAGAAAATCAGTAAGAAACTACAGCATAAAAGACCCTTATTATATACATATAATAACTATATATACATAACTATATAATAAATAAAATATATAATAAAGATTAGTGTATATAATATAAAGTGTATCTATTTTTCTTTTAGGGGGTACTGTTTTTTAACTCGTTTTCCTATTCGTTTTATGAGTGGGTTTTCTGTACCCCCTTCTTTAAGTTCTTTAAAAATTTTCGATCTACATTACCGCTGTAGGTCTTTTTCTTTATCCTCTGTTTACCTCTGTTATCCTTGATTATCCGAAGTAAGCTAGTTTATAGCGTTATCCTCTGTTATCCTCTGTTTACCCTTTAGGCATTCCAGGTATGACCGCAGTTCTGGCAGATACATACGGTCTTGTTCTTAAACTTTGTCTTCTCATTTCCTTTTGACTTCTTCCATACCAGGTTAGACATACCCAGAGTACATATAGCTGTAAGTCCACGCGCGGTATTATTGATATGACCGCCCAGACCGTTACCATGCTTCTTAGTCTTTCCTTCTACCTGTACCAGATCAACACTAACATTTTCACTTTTACATTTTGGACATTTCATAATTTTTATCCCCCTAAGTGTTTTCTTTTATTATATCACCCAACGACGACAAAGAAAAGACCCTACAACTTTGCAGCTGTAGGGCTTTCCTGGGTAAGTGCGTTCTTCCGAACTGTAACTTATTAAACTTGTTCGCCGGTATCCCTTAAAGTGAAATTCATATCAAGATCACAGTTTAAAGCTTCTGCTATTTCTTTCAACTCTTTTTCACTAAAGTTATCGCGGCTAAGCTTATTACTTAAATTACTTCGTGTGGTTCCTATCATTTCCGCCAGAGAGGTAACCGTCATTTTTCTTTTAAGTAATACTATCTTTATCTTTTCAGACATAGCCACAGGATTTACACCCCCTTTCTGTTGTCTGTATGACAATTATATCATTATAATGAAATGCTGTCAACACTATAAAGTGACGAATGTATTAAAAATAATTGCAAATAACTATTGACAAGTGACGGATAGCGCTATATAATGACACTATAAAGTGACAGACGCAATTAAAAAGAAACGAAAGGCGGCACATAAATGAGAACAGTATATAAGACAAAATACTACACCGTAAAGAAGAACGACGGCGGACCTACCCCGAAGTATTTTATCTACCGTGACGGTGTAGAGGTTAAAAAGTGTTCTTCCCAGGTGGAAGCGACTATGTGGGTATCCAGACAAAGGGGGCGACAAAAATGAACATTGATAGCATGATACAAGGAAATCCCCAGGCGCTTGTTACTTCGTATAACGGCGTTCTGGTGGCGGACAGCCTGGAAGTAGCGGACCGGTTCGGGAAGGCTCATAAGAACGTCGTCCGGGATATAGAAAATCTTATGGACGGTATAGAAGCTAATCGGCTCAAAATTGAGCCGATTGCCGAAAAGGAATATTTTATACCAGACTTTTACACGGACAAGCGTAACCGTGAGCAGAAACGTTACAAGCTTACCCGCGACGGCTTTAGCCTTTTGGTAATGGGATTCACTGGACCGGCTGCTTTACACTGGAAGCTTTTGTACATTGAAGCTTTTAACAAGATGGAACAGGCACTACGAAGCAACGTAGATATACGCCAGCTGGTAACACAGATCACGACCGACGTACTTCGTACCGTTCTTCCAGATATTCGACAGGCTGTAGAGCCACCGCCAGAGATCGACGACGGACGCGTACACAATTCCAGACGCTTAGACTTCCTGTACGGAAACGACGAAGCCTTACCGAACTTCCTTACCGTGTACGACATACGGGACTACTTAGGGATTGGACAGCGACAGGCTTACGAACTGGTAAAAAGCGAAGGATTCCCGACTAAGAAGTTAGGTAATTCCTACCGGATACCGAAAGAAGACTTCTTAGAATGGGTCAGAAAACAATAGGGGGTGTTAAGAAAATGCTTTACAGCGAGTTTTTAAAGGGTACGCGGGCGCCGGAAACGCCCGATACCTACGATCAGTTCCAGATCATAGGACAAATTTATGAAGACTGCGAAGGAATGACAAAGGAAGAAGCCTACCGTATCTGGAAGCAGACCTACGGCCGCGAACTTAAACGCCGTGAACTTCGCCAGCGGGAACGCTTGGAACTTTTAATTAACCGGGAAGATTATGATAGCGCCGATCGCCCACACCGGGCAGCGATCTACCACGAACTTAGTACCCTTTTCTGGGCGGCATATTACAATAAAGACGGTAGCCGGTGCCGCCTTGCCACGGAAGGGCGCTGTTTTACAGACGTATACGGTATTACCTGGATACTGCGATACGACGGACGATACCCGAACGGGAACACGATCTTTAAGTTATGTGCTGTAGTCCGCGGGCGTATGCTGGATACCGATTTTACAAACTGAAAGGGGGTATTTTAGTGGAATGTGCAGTAGTGATAGTGGAAAACGGCTGTATCGTGATCTATAAGAGTGACGACCGTTTGAAGCTTGAAAAGGAAGTGATACGGGCGAAGAAATCCGGTTTTCCTTACGCCATAATTGTACCGCGTGACGCCAATACTACAGTTTAAAAATATTTTTCTGTGACAGAGGTAAACAGGGGATAACAGAGGATAACGACGACACACGGCGGAAGTTATAAAAATTGTCGTGAAGACAAGTCGTATTTGTATCCTTATATTTTACACTGTATAATTGTCACACAGACAAATAAACAAGTAAAACCGTCACAAGGACAACGGCAAAGGAGAGAAAAAAGCAATGAACAAAGTAAAGTATTACAGACTTATTAGTGGTCTGTTACTCAAAGACCTGTCAGAGAAAACAGGGTTATCCGTGGGGCATTTATCCCACATTGAAAACGGTAATAAGCAGCCGTCTAAGTCCGCTATGGAATCTATAGCGTTAGCTGTAGGAAGTACGGTACCGGAAGTCTTTTATACGCCGCTTACGGCAGAAGAAAAAGAAGAAATGGAACACCTGGGCGACGAGGTAGACAATGGCTAAAGCCAGAGAACCGAAAGTATTTAGAAGTATGGACGATCTGCCTTTAATGCTTACGCCATACGACTTAATGGACTTTCTGGGAAAGGGCCAGCGACAGACCTACGAACTTATCCATAGTGAGGGCTTCCCATATGTACAGGACGGCCCGAAGATAAAGATACCTAAGTGGCTGCTTATAGAATTTATAAATGAGAAAGTAAGGAAGGGGGAACCTTTGTAATGAAAATCCAGGAAGTGACGATAGAAGGCTATCAGTCACACACAAATAGTACCTTTCGTCTTTCCCCTGGGCTGACGGTCATTACTGGACCGTCGGACGCCGGAAAGACAGCAATCATAAGAGCGCTTCGGTGGTTCGCTTTTAATGAGCCGACCGGGGAAGCGTTCTTACACACAATCCGTAACCCGGACGGGTCAGTTAAAGAAGCTGTAGACCAGGTTAAGGTATCCGTAACATTTGATAACGGTATCACGATCACGAAGACCCGTAGAAAGGGTAAGACGACCTATACACACAGCGCTTTCCCTACAGCATGGGAAAAAGCAGAGATACCGCCAGAGATTAAGGAAACCCTGGGACTGGTAAAACAGCAGTACGGTGACTTTGAAACCTGCTTAAATTTTGCTTTCCAGCTGGACGCGCCTTTTATGCTTTCGGAAAGCGCAAGCGTAGGGGCGAAGGTCTTAGGAAAGCTGGCGGGTACAGAAATCGTAGATAAGTCGATCAGCGAGGTAAATAAAAAGACACCCAGTACAGGAGATCATACCGATTTACGACGGCAGAAAGAGGTTAAGGCTTCTTTTCCGGCGTTATGAAGTAGGGGTATGGGAAAATGGTAGCGAAACCACGAAAACAAAAGTAGAGGTTTACGACGATCGCTACGTTACTTACTATACCGGTGACAGTATGGAAAGCCTACACTTGGACGAAACCGAAGCGAAGACCGGGAACCCGATAGAGCATAAGGCCGGCCGTATCCCGGTTGTGGTCTGCCAGAACCAGCTACCGGCGAAATACAGCGAACGTGTGAAGGGATACGGTAAGTCTGATCTTGCCTACGGTGTCGTTCCACTTGCTGTAGCTTACTGCCACGGTTTAAGTGATAAAGCGAACCTTATGGAGTACCTACAAGATCAGTATTTATGCTTAACTGGTGTAGATGTAGACGAAAACGAAGTTCTGAAAATGCGAAAGGCCCGCGCCCTGGCACTTAAGGACAAGGACAGTAAGGCCAGCTTTATAGCCCAGTCACAGGACGACAACGCCGTAGAAAATGGTCTTACTAGAACGAAAAACGACATTATGGACACGACCAACACCCCACGACTGGCAGAGTTAAACGGGGCGACGGCTACAGAAATCAAAATGAAATACGCCGGTCTTGATATTAAGGCCGGTAAGAAGGAACCGCTTCTTATACAGGCGTTCCGTAGCTTCTTCGCGATCATTACGGACCTTTTGAATGTTCAAAAGCTGTATGCTGCCGGTACGGTTTCTGGTGTGTATGAAACAATCACTACCCCGGAACTGATCGAAGCCAGGGACGACCTGTACCAGTCTGAATGGCTGGAAGTTACGATAAGCCGGAATCTTCCACAGAATAATAAAGAGATCGCCGACATTGTGGCAGAACTGGCCGACATTGTACCAGATAGTTATTTGTATGAACTGCTGTGGTTTATCGACGACCCACAGAAAGCACTTGAAGAAATGAGAGCGCAGAAAGAGGAAAGCCAACAGACAAGCCTTACAAATAGTCTGGCAGCTATTGGATATGGGGCGGATAACTTGGGGGATACCGGCGGCGACCCATATAACCCAGACGATCAGCAGAACAGCGCTACAGGTTCCACGATCACACAGCCGCCAGAATAGGGGGTAGCGTATGGCGTGGATAAGTGAAGCCCAAAAGCACTATGAAGAATATGTAGACTACTATACTTCCCTTTTGGAAGATTACGTAGACGATCATATTCTTGAACTTGCCCCGGCATACGGGCAGTTACAGGAAGCAGCTGTAGGCTACCTGGAAGAAGTTGCTAAAAAATATGTAAATGAACAGAACCCGGACTTCGTTTCTACCAGACGGTGGGCGAAAAAGATACAGGAAGAATACCTTACGAAGATCATACCGGAACTGAATTTACTAAACGCAAAACTACAGCCGTTTGCTACGTCTGTGATATGCGGAACTGTTTTTTATGGGGCTAATACTACAGCGTACATTTTGGAACAGGCCGCGAAGTGCGCGGTAACTGTACCAAACCTTACAGCTTCCGGCGTGTTGGGTATTATAGCTAACCCATGGTTACCGAGATCGGAAGAGC
>ERZ506427.1268-NODE-1268-length-9466-cov-5.259059_pt1 | contig 9466 bp, 8 predicted proteins | sample MGYA00513666_ERZ506427 | MGnify/ENA metagenome assembly ERZ506427
TGTGGATGTAGCAGATCCATGATGGCCCACACTTAACACGTCGCAGCTCAGATCAAGCCCGGAATTCACCATATCTGCCTCACAGTTAAAATCTGCATCCCCGGTAAAAACGAAACTGTTTTCTCCATTCGTCAGCTTAATTGCCACCGAATTAGCATTACTCTCTTTGCTGATTTCCTTTGGAGAAAGAATTGTAAATTCTCCCGAGCCAAATGTATACTCCGCCCCCACTGCCGGATGCTGTACTTCAAGCCCATGTGCTGCCACTGCATCCATAAAAGAGCCATAAAGGGAAGAATCATGGATATAATCTGCTCCAATCACATTGTCCACCTGAAATGCATTCAGACAGCCAATCAGTCCGCTCACATGATCCTCATCGTAATGGGATGAAATCAGATAATCAATTTCTGACACATTCTGCTCCTGCAAATAGGACACCACATAGCTGGACGCGCTTCTTGGACCACCATCATACAGCAGATTCTGTCCCTCTGACTGCACCAGAATGGATAATCCCTGTCCCACATCCAGGAAATGCACAGTCATGCTGCCGCCAGATGCCAGAACCTTTTCCCCACTTCCAGGGAATACGATTCCTGCCATAAGCAGAATAAGCGTTAAAAGATAGCCTGCAATTTGTTTTCTTAAGTGTTTCATTTTCTTCATCGCTGAGCAGACAGGTTTCCAAAATCACCTTTAGCAAGGCGCTGCCGCAAGCCTCTTTTACCGCCCGGATGTCCTGTTCCACCAGACTGTCGTTTCGCTCCTTTAAGGCGCCTACATTGAGGACCATATCCACCTCCTGGGCGCCGTTGCTAACCGCGTGCTTTGCCTCAAAGGCCTTGGCTTCGGTAGCCATAGCTCCCAGGGGAAAGCCTACCACCACACAGGTTTTTACCGGAGATCCAGACAACAGCCTGGAAACCAGCCTCACGTGGCAGGTGTTGACGCAGACAGAAGCAAACTCGTATTCCACAGCTTCACGGCAGATGGCTTCCACATCTGCGGCGGTTGCCGCGGGCTTTAAAATCGTATGGTCGATGTATTGGTTTAGTTTCATAATGACTCCTCCTTGAGACGCGGTCTCGTAAATATGAAAACGCTGGCTAATCCGCAGCGCTGGGATGGGCTTCCAGAAAAGCGTCGATTTCCCGGCGGGTGGGCATAGAGGGCGCGGTGCCCATCCGGGTGACCGCCAAATTGGATACTACATTGGCAAAGGCGCAGGCTTCCAGCAGGTTTTTCCCTTCAGAGAGGGCCGTGACCAGGCCGCCGTTGAAGGCGTCTCCGGCACCGGTAGAGTCCACTACCTTTACGTCATAATTTCGGAATAAGCGGCTTTGGTTTTCTGTGACCGCCAAAACACCTTGCTTTCCCAAGGTGATGACCACCGATTTTACCCCCTTGTCCATCAATATCCCTGCCGCCCGCAAGGCGTCGTCCGGCGTTTTAATGGGAATGCCGCTGAGGGCGGAGGCTTCCACCTCGTTGGGGGTGATCACATCCGCCTTGCAGAGAAATTCGCTGCTGACAGCATGAATCGGCGCGGGATTCAGCACGACCCTCGCGCCCTGCCCTTTGGCATAATCGACGACCAGCTCGTTGGCGTCCTGATTGACCTCCAGCTGGGCCAGCAGAATTTTCGCGCTGGCAAGCAAGGGCTTAATCTGCTCCACGTCGTCCCGGGTAAAGGTTTCGCAGGCGCCCGGCGTGACGGTAATAGCGTTTTGGCTGGTTCCTTCATCCACGAGAATCAACGCGTTTCCGGTTTGGGCCTGAGAGGAAACGAAAACATGCTCCGCAGAAAGCCCGATTTTTTCATACTGGTCGTAAAGCACCTGGGCAAAAGCATCTCTGCCCACCTTGGTCACCACGGAGACGTCCCCCCCGGAAAGCTTGCAGGCCACCGCCTGGTTGCTTCCCTTGCCGCCCGCCCCCATTCGGAACAGCGAGCTTTTGATGGTTTCCCCGGGAACCGGAATATGGGCGGAACGGGCCATGAGGTCTACAACGAAGCTTCCGAATACGACAATGTCTGACATAAAATCCCTCCAATGATGATCGATTTATGGCCTCAGGCAGACAGACTGCCAAAAACTGTCGGATTTTCGCCTTGACAGCGTGGGACTGAGAAGGCTAACACACTCGCAGCAAACAGACGGCCGGCGAAAGCCCTAAGCCGTTTACCCAACGCCCGGTTTCGCAGCAGAAATACCCGGCATTGGCAAATATTCTCTATTCATTTAGAACGGCCAGCTCGTTCCAGTCAGGCACCGTGATCTGGTAAAGCCGGGTTAATTCTTCCAGCCCCCGGCGGACGCGTTCCCGGGGAAAGCCGTGGGCGTTCAGCCGCTCGTCAGGCAGCTGGTTCAAAGCGTTATAAAAGCTCAAAGCGGTTTTCAGCGCCGCCGGCTGTTTAGAAGACAGGCGCTTCAGCACTAGGCTTTCAGCCTCCTGAAAACGGGATTGGGCAAACAAGGCGGCGATTTCCTTTTCCAGAGGGTCGGTTTCCGTATGGCCCCACTCCGTGTCGAAAAGCGCGTCTATCTCAAAGGGGTCTTTTTGGAAGGTTACCTTGGCGATAAACTGAACCATCATCTGGATTTGAAGCATAAACCAATCGTGCTGGTAATACACGGGAAAACTACTCCTTTCCAAAGCGGCGGATTTTAAAAATGGAAAAGCGGCCGTTTGGGCCTAAGGCATTGCTTTCATAGTTCCTGCCGGAAGGCCGGGGAGCGCCTGCGCCGCTTCGGATATCCCCTGAAGCTGACGCCGCGGGGATGGAACGCGGAGAAAAGCGGGGGCAATGGCCTTGAACATAAAAACGCTTAAAACTCCACCAGCCCCCATAAGGGTGCGCTTCCGAGACGGATTTAGCCGGAGGCAGCGTCAGTTTTACACCAGCCTCGGCAAGAATAGCAGATGCCGAAAAAAACAGAACATTGAATGCTGCTGGCCGGGCGGTTGAAAGAAGTGGTCTTGAAAACCAAGCGCTTCAGCCTCCAGGCCGCGCCTTTTTTCAAGACGCGATTTTTCAAGGCGGAAGCCTTTTTCCGGTTTTGGGGAAAGTGTAAGGCTTTATTTTGACGCGGAGCGGGCGGACCGCCGGAATTGAAGTAACAAAACAGGCGCGGAATCCGGTCCGCGCCTAACCCATCGACGTTTTGCCCCCGGCCTGCGGCGGCCGCAGGCTGTCCAGGCTGAAGCGCTGGACAGGTTCCCGCTTTTCCTTTATTCTAATCCGTAACAATTTGACTGTCAAGGCATTTCCCGGGAAAGAGCGGGAAAGAAAGAGATGCCTGCGCTTTCCGCAAAAGGGAGCCTTTTGGCGGCTTGTGGAAAACAGAATTTTCGATTCCTCCGGAACAGGCGGAAAAACGCTCCGGCTGCCTCAAGCCAGGAAACGGCTTTTTGTCTGTTGGACGGGCCGCTGAAACATTTCCGCTGCGTCATCAACGGCGCCTCTTTCATGTTCTAATCCGCCCCGCTCATCCGGGGATATTTCTTTCGTATGCGGAGGCGCCGGCTAAGCCGCCGAAGCGGTCAAAAAAGCAAGGCGTCCGTGCTTTCACGGACGCCTTGCTGGATAGGACGGGATCAACAGCCAGGAATACCCGGCGGTTTCTTATTTCTTCAAGCCCTCGTAAACCGCCACGGCGCAGGCCACGGTAGCTCCGACCATGGGGTTGTTGCCCATACCCATCAGGCCCATCATTTCCACGTGGGCGGGTACGGAGGAGGAGCCGGCAAACTGGGCGTCGCCATGCATACGGCCCATGGAGTCGGTCAAGCCGTAAGAGGCGGGGCCGGCGGCCATGTTGTCGGGATGCAGGGTGCGGCCGGTGCCGCCGCCGGAAGCGACGGAGAAGTACTTTTTGCCGTTTTCCAGAGCCCATTTCTTATAGGTGCCAGCTACCAGATGCTGGAACCGGGTGGGGTTGGTGGAGTTGCCGGTGATGGAAACGTCTACGCCCTCATGCTTGCAAATGGCTACGCCTTCCAGCACATCGTTGGCGCCGTAGCACTTTACGGCGGCTCTCTCTCCGTCGGAGAAGGGCCTCTCCTCGACGATTTTCAGCTCGCCGGTGTAGAAATCAAAGTCGGTCTTTACATAGGTGAAGCCGTTGATTCTGGAGATGATATAAGCAGCGTCCTTGCCCAGGCCGTTCAGGATAACCCGCAGGGGCTCTTTTCTGGCACGGTTGGCGGTGCGGGCGATGCCGATGGCGCCTTCCGCGGCGGCAAAGGACTCATGGCCTGCCAGGAAAGCGAAGCACTTGGTTTCGTCTCTCAGCAGCATAGCGCCCAGGTTGCCGTGGCCTAAGCCCACGTTTCTCTGCTCGGCGACGGAGCCGGGCACGGTAAAGGCCTCCAGGCCGATGCCGATGGCGGCGGCGGCGTCGGAAGCGGTCTGCACATTTTTCTTAATGGCGACGGCGCAGCCCAGGGTATAAGCCCAGGAAGCGTTTTCAAAAGCGATGGGCTGTACGCCCTTTACGATCGCGTCGGGATCTACATTTTTAGAAAGGCACAGTTCACGGGCGTCCTCCAGGCTGGCGATGCCATACTCGGCAAGACACTTCTCGATTTTGGCCATTCTTCTTTCTTTGCCTTCAAACTTTACATCATTAGCCATGTAGCTTGTCCTCCTTATTTCGGTATGGTCCGGCTTATTCTTCTCTGGGGTCGATATACTTGGCGGCCCCGTCGTAACGGCCATACTGACCGATATTCTTCTTGTAGGCCTCGTCCGGACTTACGCCGTGGCGGATATCCTCCAGCATCTTGCCAACCTTCACGAACTTGTAGCCGATGACCTCGTTGTTCTCGTCCAGAGCCATGGAAATTACATAGCCTTCGGCCATTTCCATGTAACGCACGCCCTTGACGGAGGTGCTGAACATGGTGCCTACCTGAGAGCGCAGGCCCTTGCCCAGGTCCTCCAGGCCGGCGCCGATGGGCAGGCCGTTTTCAGAGAAGGCGGTCTGGCTGCGGCCGTAGGCCAGCTGCTTGAAGATCTCGCGCATAGCCACATTGATGGCGTCGCACACCAGGTCGGTATTCAGGCACTCGAGCAGGGTCTTGCCGGGCAGGATCTCGGCGGCCATAGCGGCGGAGTGGGTCATGCCGGAGCAGCCGATGGTTTCCACCAGGGCTTCCTGGACGATGCCTTCCTTGACGTTCAGGGTAAGCTTGCAGGCGCCCTGCTGGGGAGCGCACCAGCCAATGCCGTGAGACAGGCCGGAAATGTCTTTGATCTCATAGGATTTTACCCATTTTCCCTCTTCCGGGATCGGGGCGGGACCGTGGTGAGGTCCTTTTGCTACAGTACACATGTTTTCCACTTCATGGGAATAGTTCATATTGGTACTCCTTTCGGTTTCGGTATCGGGGGACTGCCCGTGTATATTCGCATACACATTTATTATAAGCAAACTTGTCCAATTTCGCAAGAGAAATCTTGGTAAAACAGCAGGATTAACAACTTTTTCACAATCTTTCCCGAAGGCGGAATCAAAAACTAGTCGGTTTTAAAAGCCCGGACCCTGACAAAAGGCAAAGAATGGAGAAAAAACGGCGCAAGGGTTTAATTTTTGACACAGTGTGTTATAATACAAAGCAGAGACAACGAGATTACGTATGCGTAAGGAGAGTATTGCTATGAGCGAAAACTGTACCCATAACTGCGAAACCTGCGGTGAGAGCTGTCCCTCCAGAGAGGGGGGCTTTCCCAAGGAGCAGCTGAAAGAGGGCTGCTCGGTGAAAAAGGTCATCGGCATCGTCAGCGGAAAGGGCGGCGTGGGCAAGTCCATGGTTACGTCCCTTCTGTCGGTGATTTTGAACCGCAGAGGCTACCATACCGCCATTTTGGACGCGGACGTTACCGGTCCGTCGATTCCCAAGGCGTTCGGCCTTCACGGCAGAGCCCAGGGCACGGAAATGGGAATCCTGCCGGTAAAAAGCAAGCTGGGCACCGATATTATGTCCGTCAACCTGCTGCTGGGAAATGAGACTGATCCGGTGGTGTGGAGAGGCCCGGTGATCGCCGGCGCGGTGAAGCAGTTCTGGACCGACGTGCTGTGGAACGATGTGGATTATATGTTTGTGGATATGCCTCCGGGAACCGGCGACGTGCCTCTGACCGTGTTTCAGTCCCTGCCGGTGGACGGCATCATCATCGTCACCTCTCCCCAGGAACTGGTGTCCATGATCGTCACCAAGGCGGTGAACATGGCGAAAATGATGGACGTGCCGATTCTGGGCCTGGTGGAGAACATGAGCTACTTCCAGTGCCCGGGCTGCGGCGAGAAGTATAAAATTTTCGGAGACAGCCATCTGGAGGATGTGGCCAACGCAAACGGCCTGAAGATCCTGGGCCGCCTGCCGGTGGATCCCAAGCTGGCCGCCGCCTGCGACAAGGGCGTCATCGAGCTGTTCGACGGAGACTGGCTGGATCAGGCCGCCGATGAAATTGAGGGGGCCTTAAAGGTGGAACAAGCCTAAGCAGAGAAAAAGAAGCCCTTCCCCGGGAAGCTTTCCAAGGGGGAGGGCTTTTTGCTTGTTAGCTTTAGCAAAGGGGCGGCCCCGGTATTGCCGGGAGCCTTTGGCTTTTTAGCTTACAGCTTTTGGAACCGGGGCTGGCACCGGCCGCCGGCGTTCACGGTTTCCAGGAACATGCTCAGAGGCCGGGCCCATAGCTTTTGATGATCCTGGGGATCCCGGTAGACCACCAAGGGCTCCATCGTTTCCGTGTGTCTGGCTACGCCCAGCACCTCGTACTCATGGCCTTTAAAGTGGCGGTAAAGTCCGGGCTCCACCTCTTGAGGACGGATCGGCGGCGCCGCGAAATCCACCGCTTCCGGCAGATGGATCTCAGAAGCGTCCCGCTCCAGAAGAACCCTGGCGCTGTAAGGCTCTACCGGAAGCTCGACGGAGCCGTTGACGGGAGAGAACACCTGGTGGTGGTTCAGCACATCCACCAGCACCTTGCCCGGCGTGACGCCGAAGCCCAGAGAGGCCGGCCCATCCGCTAGGTTCAGGGCGGTATACAGCGCCTGGCCCCCGGCCTCCCGGCGGTACACCAGTTGCTCGTTTTTTACGACGATCTGGCGGTAATCCCCGGTTTGCAGGGGGACGCACATTTCCTTCAGGCGGCTCAGCTTAGCGATATGACGGCTCAGCTTCCCGTTGACGGGGGGCAGGCTGTGCAGGTCCAGGCAGGGCCGCAGAGGCCAGTCGGAACCATTTTCCTTAATGCCGGGAAGCCCCCATTCGCTGCCGTAATAAACGGAGGGCGCTCCGGGCATGGTAAACAGCAGGGTGTATACATTTTCCAAATGCTCAGGATTCCGCAGGACGCTGGCCAGCCGGTTGACGTCGTGGTTATCCACAAAGTTATAGGTGTAGATGTTTTTATAGATTCCTCCGTCGCCGAACTGGCGGTTCAGGGAATAGGCGATCTCAAAATAGTTTTTATCGTTGTGGGAGGAATAGATTCCCTTGTAGCATTCATAGTTTGTGACGGAATCCAGCATCTCCGGATTGGCCCAGCGGTTATAGTCACCGTGAATAATCTCGCCCATCAGCCAAAAATCCGGCTTCTTCTCCTTGCAGAAGCTTCTGAGCCGCCGGAAGAAATCCGGATCCACGCAGTCCGCAGCGTCAAGCCGCAGGCCGTCGATGCCGAAATCCTGAATCCACGAGCCTACCGCTCCCAGCAGGTGATCCACCACCTCCGGGTTCTTCAGGTTCAGCTTCACTAGGTTGAAATGGCCCTCCCAGGCGTCGTACCAGAAGGGATCGCCCATAGGGCTGCCGCCGCCGAAGCTCAGGTTGTGGAACCAGCCGCAGTAGCGGGAGCCCCGGCCGTTTTGCTGTACATCCCGAAAAGCCCAGAATTCCCGGCCCACATGGTTAAACACCCCATCCAACACCACGCGGATGCCGCTTTCATGCAGACGGCCGCATACGGTGCGGAAGGCGTGGCTGTCTCCCAGGCGCTTGTCGATTTGATAATAGTCCTTGGTGTCATAGCCGTGCTCGCTGGACTCAAACACCGGCCCCAGATACACAGCGTTTACCCCCAACTCCTTGAGATGGGGAATCCAGTCCACCAGCTTTTCGATCCGGTTGACCCGTTCCCCGTCGGCGTTGAAGCGGGGCGCTCCGCAGAAGCCGAGAGGATAAATATGATAAAATACGGCTTTTGTAATCCAATCCATCATGAATCGCTCCTTCCGTGGTCAGATTTGTGATAAGGCTTGGGTTTTATCCCGGAGCCGCGGAAAATTGTTTTTTCGGCGGCAAAAACGCAGGGTTACGCTTTTATTATAGCATAAACGGTGGAAAACAAACACAGGACGAAAAAACAAACAGAAAAGGCTTGATTTCTTTATGAAAAAATGACGAATTTTTTCATTACAAATAGACAAAATTAGTAGAGTGTAGTATAATAAATTAATATAAAATCTATATCTATAGAAAAAGAAAACTTGAGATAGATAAGGAGAGCCCCCTATGAAAAATAATTTAGTGATCGCCATCGCCCGTGAGTTCGGCTCCGGCGGGCGGGAAATCGGCCAGCTGGTGGCAAAGAAACTGGATATCCCATTTTATGACAAGGGAATTATTACCCAGGCCGCAAAGGAAAGCGGCATTGACGAGCGCATTTTTGAAAATGTGGAGGATATCGCTAACAACAGTTTAATTTATTCCCTTTCTATGGGGATTTATAACCCGGGAAGATTTGCCCACCTTCCAAATTATTCTATTAACGACGAGGTGTACCGGGTGCAGACGGAGATCATCCGCAAGGTGGCCGGCGAGGGCGACTGCGTAATCGTAGGCCGGTGCGCGGACTATCTGCTCAATGAAAATCCCAGGTGCGTCAGGGTGTTTGTCCATGCGGATATCGACATCCGGCTGAAGCGGGCTATCGAGGTTTACGGCCTGCCTAAGGATACCGGGGAAAACTTTATCCGCAAGAAGGACCGCCGCCGGGCCAGCTATTACCAGTATTACACGGACAATAAGTGGGGAGACTATGAGAACTACCACTTGATCCTGGACAGCGGGGCCGTTGGGATTGAAAACGCGTCTGAGGTTATTTTGGCCTACGCCAAGGGGATGCCTCAAAAGGAAGAATAAAGAAGGGCCGGCGCCTGCTGGGCGCGGGCTGCAATAGAATATGTGCCGCTGTACGCGGGGAGCGCTGGAAATCACACGCCGGCGCGTCCTTTTCCGCCTGCTGAAATGGGCTGCGGAGAAAGGCCTCCTCTTTACAGCGGCTTTATTTTTTACTATAATAACCATTGGATAATTACGTTAACCTGGAAAGGAGGCTCGAAATGCTGGGAAAGAAAATAACCGTCACCGTGGCCCAGCCCGAGGTCCAACTGGCCGGGGAGGACCAGGATGACCATCATGGTTCCAAATACACGGGAACACTTCCGGGCAGGCA
>ERZ506427.1272-NODE-1272-length-9451-cov-6.025543_pt1 | contig 9451 bp, 9 predicted proteins | sample MGYA00513666_ERZ506427 | MGnify/ENA metagenome assembly ERZ506427
AGTGAAGGGAGTTTTTACAATGCCGAGATTATCAAAGAAAGCAAAACAAGAATGGAATTTTTTCATAAATCCCGAAACGGGCAGAAGAGCATACAACAGCCTTTGTCTTAAATGCAAAAACAAATGCAAGCAAAGCCACAAAGCAATCGTTGTTTTTTGTCCGAAATACAAATCAAAAAGAGGTGCAAAAAGCATTAAAAATCGCCGTGAATATGACGACAGCGGTTAATTTGATATAGCGATACTTGTTTTCAATAAAATGTCGATACAAAAGAAAAAATTACCGATTTCGGCACCTTTTTAATACAAAAACAAGAAGTGTAAAGCAAAGATAAATCGGTGATTAAAACCAAAACGGAGAGTAGCCATATAAATATATAAATAAATATATAGCTTTTACTTTCCGATAAAGAGAATTTATTAAGAAGGGATATATTATGATTCAAAACAAAGTTTACACAAGAGAAGAAATGAGAGAGGAACACATCATTACCTCCGACTACAAATTTATTGACAAAGAGGGCGAATACTTCGCAAAGTTGATAATGCGAGCAGAGGCAAGCCGAAATATGATGCGACTTTTTCTTCGGCTAAGTGACGGAAGAAAAATAATCACACCTGTATTTTGGTGGCAGAGTTATCTTGGATTTTACGAGATAGATAACGGAACAAACTTAAGATTGATTTATGAGAAAAACCATAAGGGTATTTCCCTCAAAAAAGTTGAAATATTAAAGGAGGCAGAAAAATGATAAAAAACATAAGTATAGATTTGCTTGTTCCCTTTGAAAATCATCCGTTTAAGAAAAGAAGCGGAATTGAGCAACAAGAATTAACAGAAAGCATAAAAGAAAACGGATTGCTTGAACCGATAATAGTTCGTTCTTTTCCAGCGGGTAAATATGAAATTATCAGCGGACACAGACGAGTTGAGGCGTGCAAGGAATTGGGGATAACCGAAGTACCCGCAATAATCGAAGAACTCACAAAAGACGAGGCGATTGTGCAAATGGTGGATTCAAACATACACCGTGAACATATTTTACCGAGCGAAAAAGCTTTTGCATACAAAATGAAATCAGAGGCTTTGAAACATCAAGGTAAAACTTATGGACAAGTTGTCCACAAGTCAAGAGATAACATATCCGATACCGAAAGCGGCAGAAATGTTCAGCGATATATCCGCTTAACATACTTAATACCCGAATTACTTAAACTTGTTGATGAAGAAAGGATAGCCTTTACTCCTGCGGTTGAACTTTCATATCTGTCGGAATATGAACAACAAATATTACTTGAACAAATAGAATTTACCGACGCAACACCGTCATTATCGCAGGCACAGCGATTAAGAAAATTCAGTAAAGACGGCAACTTTTTCGTCGATACGGTTTTCGCCGTTCTCAATGAAGAAAAGCCAAATCAAAAAGAGCAAGTGCGAATATCCGTAGATAAGTTGCGAAATGTCTTGCCAAAAGGGTTGGATAAACAAAAGACCGAAGATTTCATAATTAAAGCTTGCGATCATTACAGAAAATATTTAATCCGACAGCGTGAGAGGGAGAGATGATATGAAAAAGCAAATAGTAAATTTCAGCTTGGGTACAGGCGAATATATGATAAACGGAGTAAGATATATCGTTTGCGATAAATTTGAGAATTTTAACATTAAAAAATATAGCGACAGCAATCATTTGAATAACAGATTGAAAAAATATCTCACGGGCGATTTCGCAGAATTGTCTGTTGATAGCATCAATGATAAAATGACAGATGAATATGATTGTTCGACTGTCGGAAAGGAGGATTAAATGCAATCGAAAAACAAAAATCAAATAGGGATAACTGCTCTTTATTGTCGTTTATCCCGTGATGACGGAACGGAAAGCGAGAGCAACTCCATAGGCAATCAAAAGAAGTTGTTATCACAAAAAGCAAAAGAAATGGGTTTAACGGATACAAAATATTATGTGGATGACGGATATACCGGAACAAATTTCAACCGCCCCGGATTTCAACAGCTTATCGACGATATTGAAATCGGACTTGTTTCTGCCGTAATGGTTAAAGATTTATCCCGCCTGGGTCGTGATTATGTTTCGGTAGGTAATTATACCGACAGCTATTTTCCCGAACATAATGTTCGTTTTATTGCCGTGAACGATGCCATTGACAGTGATGAGGGAGAAAGCGAAATCGCACCGTTCAAGAATATCTTAAACGAAATGTATGCAAGAGATATTTCAAAAAAGATTCGTTCATCTCATAGGCTCAGAGGCAGTATGGGAGAGCCGTTATCGCAACCGCCTTACGGATATATAAAGTCACCGGAAAACAAAAAGAAATGGATAATTGACCCGGAAGCAGCAACCGTTGTGAAAAGTATATTCAAAATGTGCCTCGACGGTAAAGGTAATGAAACCATTGCAAGAGAATTGCAGGAAAACAAAGTGCTTATACCTATGGCTTATTGGCGGTCAAAAGGATTGAACAGAGGCGGAAAGAAGACACAGACCAATCCGTACAAATGGTGTAAGACAACTATTCAAAAAATTCTTTCTCAACAAGAGTATTGCGGAGATATTATCAATTTCAAAACATATTCCAAGTCATTTAAAAACAAAAGACGTATTGAAAACTCAAAAGAAAATTGGGCTGTATTCAAGGATGTTAATGAGCCGATAATCGACCGAGAAACATTTGAAACCGTACAGAAGTTTATTTCAAAAACAAAGCGTCGGACTCCGAAAAAAGAAAACGGCGAACGGAGTATATTTAACGGATTGATATATTGCGGAGATTGCCACAGTAAAATGAGATACCACACAAGCACCTCGAATAAAGAAATTCACTATTTCACTTGTTCCGACAACAAAGTTGATTATCGTGGAAATTGTCCCGGGAGACATTATGTCAGAGCAGACGCCCTTGAAGAAGTTGTAAAACTTGAATTAAGGCGACTTGTTGAAATGTTGGAAATTGACGAGTCATATTTTGCACAACTGATTTTGCGGAAAAATGACGAAGAAAGAGAAAAAGACAAAAAATTTTTAGAGTCGGAACTGCAAAAAGCTATTGCTCGCAGCGGTACGGTATCGCAACTTTATGAAAAGCTATATGAGGATAATGTAATCGGAAAAGTCAGTGATGAGTGGTTTGTTGAGTTATCTCATAAATACGAAAAAGAGCGTATGGACTTAAAAGCCAAAATTGCGGATACTCGACACAAAATCGAGGAGTTGAAAAACACCAATTCGGAATATGGAAAATTCATATCGGCAATTCGCAGGTTTATGCAAATGGATAATCTGACATCGCCGCTGCTTCGAGAACTGATTGACCATATCGATATTTTTGAAACAGAGGGCACAGGCAAAAGTCGAACGCAACGAATCGTTATATATTACCGTTTTATCGGATATATCGAATTGCCGAACACCACAAAACAAAACCACATTGCGGACACACGCAAAGGGGTTGCCGTAGAGTATATAACCGAACAATTTACGGCATAAAAAAGAGCAAGGTGTTACCCTTGCTCGTACATACGAATTATATGATAAAACAAAAAGAGTGTTCATAAATCAAATCCCTTATGAACACTCGATATGGTCGAGGTGACAGGACTTGAACCTGCGGCATCTTGGTCCCAAACCAAGCACTCTACCAAACTGAGCTACACCTCGAAATTATTTAATTTTTGTCGCCTCAACAAGTCAGCTTCATTATTATATAACATAAAATTTGATTTGTCAACAATTATTTTTAATTTTTTTGAAACTTTCATGATTTTTATTTTTCTTTAATTGACATACGCTGTTATGGGGTATAAAATATGATTACACTGATTAAATATATTACTTTGAAGGGCGGTTTTATATGTCTGACAATACAAAATTAAAAATCTCAAACGGGTTGAACGAGGATAAATATTCTGTAAAAAGCAAGTTTGTCAACTTCTTTTTGCTTGCGATGTTTACGCTCTTTCCCCTATTTTACACGGATTACTACTATAATATAAGACACGACAAATATTATTTTTTTCTTGTTGTCACTGCGGTGCTTGTTTTGATGATTGGCGCTGTTGCAATCACTAATTCCGATTCGCAAAGCGGAACAAAAGACAAAGCCGAATCCGTGCCTTGGTACAAAAAGTTATCGTTTACGGACTATGCATTTGGTGCATTCATTTTGGTATGCACCGTATCCACTGTTTTTTCTCAAGATCCTGCCGATGCTTTCTTGGGTCTTAGCGGAAGGAACAACGGTTTATTGCTGATGATTTTTTATGCGGTGGTTTATTTTTTAATTACCAGATTTTTTTGTTTTAAAAACTATGTCTTTGTTGCCCTTGCAGGTTGTTCAATTGCAATATATCTGCTTGATATTCTCAACTGTTTTTACATAGATCCGCTTGGAATGTTTGCAAGCCTTACAGATGAGCAGACAATCACAAACTTTACCTCCACAATTGGCAACAAAAACCTTATGTCAAGTTTCATCTGCATTGTTATGCCCGTAACCGTCGCTTTTTCGGTTATAAGCAAAAATCGTAATCACCGTATCGTTTATCATATTTCGTCCGCATTCGGTTATATGGCTCTTATGACAGCCGACAGCTACTCGGGTATACTTGGCCTTGGTACTGTTTTTGCCGTGCTTTTAATATGGTTTTCACGCAGCGTTGCAAGACTTAAAAGATTTTTCCTCGCAACAACAATTATGCTGTTAAGCGGCAAAATTCTTCGTTTGTTTTCCTTTTTTATGGGGGACAAATCAAAAGGTATCTCGGAATTTCAAAGTCTGCTTGTTTACTCAAAAATCATATGGGCGGCAATTGCATTGTTCGCAATAATTACCGCAATTTTATCTTTTGCAGACAGCAAAACTCCCGACAAGACTTTACCGCTTGCCGTTCCTATTATAATCGGCAGTATATTTGTTGCCTGCATTATTGCAATGCTTTTTGCCGTATATTATTTCAGCGTAATTGACACAAAAACAAATATCGGCTTTTTGAAAAGTTTTTTGAGATTTAATGACAGCTGGGGTACTCACCGTGGCTATATGTGGATAAGGTCTTTCTATATATTCGGAGATTTTTCTCTTTACAACAAACTTTTTGGATGCGGACCTGACACCTTTGCCACAGTGTTTGAACCGTATTTTGAGGGGCTTAAACATTACGGTGACAGCTCCACAAACTGTGCCCACAACGAATACATAAATTACCTTATTACTACGGGAATTTTCGGACTTGCTTCTTACCTTTCGATAATTTTCGGAGCGCTGAAAAGTGCGATTAAATCCGCAAGTAAAAATCCGATTGCAATTGCTTTTGCGGTATCTGTTATCAGCTATGCCGTGCAGGCTGTGGTAAACCTTGCTCAACCGATTACAACACCGCTTTTTATTATTTTTATTGCACTTTGCGAGGCAGTTGCCCGTAAGCAAAAAACAACTGAATAAGCACAAACAAGACAGCCTATATACTAAGCTGTCTTGTTATTTTTTACGCAGCTTTTCTGCGTGATGTATGCCTTGTTGCCGCATTTCGTTTCTTATTTTTTTGTTGAGATTGGGGCTTTTTGAACAATATTGACTTTACGGGATAACGCATAGCGTAGCTTATAATTACGAAAATGCAGACATTAACATATAAATCAGCGTCAGGCATTTGTACAACTCCTTAAGTTTATTTGGGTCTTTGTTATAATTAGCTTAAATGACAAAGTGAAGTTCCTAAACTTAATTTTTGGTAAATTCCACATTCAATAACTATCCTTTCAGACAATGATAAACGACTCATATTTTCCTGCTTTCCGCAGACAGTAACCGTTTTCATTTTACCATACTCTTTTGTCAAGGTGAACCCGTGGTATTTCTCGTTTTTTCATCAAAAATCCGAACTTCACTTTGGCAATTTAGGTTTGTTATAATTAAATTATACAGTACCGGCTGGGTAATAAACAGGACTTTGCTATGATGTTTGCCGATTTTTCAATAATATTTTTTCGGTGTATTTAACGATTATAAAAGTTTGGTCAACCTTAAGGCTTGACATAAATTTTAAAATTTTTACAAAAACAAAAGCGCAATAACCGCAGTTACCGCACTTTTATTTGGAAAATATAAATTAGAAAGATTTTTAAACCAACATAACTTACTTTTATTAATCGTCAAAATTAGGAGTTTGAATTGCATCGTAGCCGGTTTCGCCTGTACGGATTTTTACCGCCTGCTTTAAGTAGTAAGTAAAGATTTTACCGTCACCCGGATTGCCTGTAAACGCAGTCTTTTTAATAGCTTCTATGGTTTTTGCTTCCCATTCTTCTGATGAAACAACTATTTCAAACTTGATTTTAGGCAATACCTGCACATCTACTTTTTGACCTCTTACATATTCGGACATACCTCTTTGAATACCGCAACCTACAACCTGATAGGCTGTGATTCCGTTTACGCCTATATCCATTAACGCTTTTTTTACATCGAGGAACATTTCCTCTCTTACAACAGCCTCTATTTTAATAAGCTGAACTTCGTTATTGTTATCCATATGTTAATCCTCCGTTAATTATCAAGACCGTTAAATGACGGGTAAGCAGATTCACCGTGCTGTGTAATATCAAGTCCGAGCATTTCGTCACGCTTGCTTACTCTGATTTTACCTGTAATAATTCTTGTTAAGCCGTAACAGATAAGTGTACCTGCAACTGCAATTACAAGTGTAATTACAATACCTAAAGCCTGTGCGCCGAACTGAGCAAACTCACCGTAGATAAGTCCGTTGCCTGCGTCTGCGTTAATAGCTGTGCTTGAGAACACACCTGTAAGAAGTCCGCCCCAGATACCGCCTGTACCGTGACAGCTGAATGCGTCGAGTGCGTCGTCAAAGCCGAATTTCTTTTTACCGAATGAAATCATAAGGTAGCAAACAGGGCTTGTTGTAAGACCTATAATTACTGCCGCCCAAATCGGAACAAAACCTGCGCCCGGAGTAATGCCTACAAGACCTGCAACCATACCTGTGCTTGCACCGATAAGTGTAGGCTTTTTGTTTTTAATTACATCGCAAAGCATCCAAGAAAGGATTGCGGCTGCTGCAGAAACGGCTGTTGTCATAAATGCGTGTGCAGAAAGTCCGTTTGCCTCAAGTGCAGAACCTGCATTAAAGCCGAACCAACCGAACATAAGAAGTGAAGCACCTAAAACTACTGTAGGAATATTGTGGATTCTGTAGTTAGCGTGTTCGTAATCGTGGCGTTTGCCGAGGATAACGCAAAGGACAAGAGCTGATACACCCGAACTGATGTGAACAACATCACCGCCGGCAAAATCAAGAGCACCGATACCGTCAAGACCGAGAAGTCCGCCGTCTGCCCATACCATATGAGCAAGAGGATAATAAACAATTAAAGACCAAAGAATGATAAATACGAAAAGTGATTTAAACTTCATTCTGCCTGCAACAGCACCTGTAATGAGCGCCGGTGTAATGATTGCGAACATCATCTGAAATCCGCAGAAAACCATATTCGGAATTGCTGCGCCGTCTGTGTAACCCTCTGTGAGAGATACACCCTCAAGTCCTATCCAACTAAGGTCGCCGATAATTCCGTTTGAGCTTGGAGCAAATGAAAGTGAATAGCCGAAAAGCACCCACATTACAATGCCTGTTCCGATGATGAAAATTGAAGTCATCATTGTGTTTACTACATTCTTTTTGCGAACAAGTCCGCCGTAAAACATTGCAAGACCGGGTGTCATAAGGAACACCAAAGCCGAGCAGATAAGCATAAAAGCTATATTTCCTGCATCCATTTTAAAACCTCCACATAAACCGACTGAATAAAAACAAGGTTCACCGTATCTTTGAAATTTGCAGGAAAATAAATTTAAATTGCAAATTCTTCAAAGATACAGTGAACCTCTTTGTTCTTGATTATTCATTTTCAAATTAAATTAAAATAAGAAGTTTTCCGGAAACTTTACTTTACAACTTGAATTATAGCGTTATTTTTACCCTTTGTCAATAGATTTTTGCAAAAAAATCAGCTGAAATTTAAAATTTTCTTATCATAGCCAAATTCAAGCACAAAGTATATGGATATTCAATTTTGCAAGAAATTTTATAAAACTTTCATAATGCCCATAAAAATCAGGATAACGCTTATACAAAAATTGATAAATTCACAGAGTCTAACTTTTTGAGGTCGGCTCATTTTCAAGCCCACTCGGAACATTGCATTTTTATAGACTGCTTTATATTAAAATTCCGTTGCAATGGTCTATTTCGTGCTGAATTATCTGTGCCGTAAAATTTGTGAAAGTGCGTGTAACCGTTTTGAATTTATCGTTGGCATATTTTACGGTTACAGTTTTATAACGCTTTGTTTTGCGCTCCCCGTCAAGCGACAGACAGCCCTCTTCGGTTTCGTATTCACCGTAAGCCTTAACGATTTCAGGATTAAACATAAGAATATACTTTCCGTTATCGCTTATTGCAATAATTCTTTTTGAAACGCCAATCATATTTGCGGCCATACCTACACAGCCCTCAAAATTTGCTTTTAAAGTATCAAGCAAATCAACGGCTATCGGCATATCCGACATATTTGCTTCAACCGATTTTCTCTGTAAAAACATCGGATCTCTTACAACTTCTCTTACCATATTTATCCCTCGCTTAGTTTTTTCTGATTATAGCATATCGGGGATAATTTAACAACATAAAAAGAGTCAAATATAAAAACATCTCAATACACAATAAAGACGCACTCCGAAATTGAGTGCATCTTTAGCAATTCTAAAACACTTATTCAAACTTTTTTATTAAACCGTAATCTTTAAAATCATAATTTTACAAATGCAATTCCACACGCATTTGTGCCTATGTGACTGCCTATAACCGCACCGACTTTTACAGTTTCAACGCTATGCACATTCGGCAGCAGCCTTTTTATGTCGCTTGTCAAATCATTTGCAAGGCTTTCGTTGTCGGAGTACATTACATATACAGGGAAATGAGGATTAAGCTCTTCCCTTTCAAGCCTTTCGGCAAGGCTTTTTATGCCACGCTTAATGTTAAAACTTTTTGCAAGCAGCTCAACATTGCCGCCGCTGAGTCTTATTACAGGCTTTATACGGGCAACAGTCGTAAGCATTGCTTTTGTCTGACTTACTCTGCCGCCGTTATGCAAATATTCAAGGGTATCGAGGCAGGCAAGCAACGATATTTTTGTTTTTATGCGCTCGATTTCTTCATAAATTTCTTTTGAGTTTTTCCCTTGTCTGCGCAGTTTTACCGCATATTCAACAAGCAGTTTTTGACCTGCCGAAGCGGTCAGTGAATCAATAACATACACATTTTTGCAGCCGATCATATCGCAGGCAATTTGTGCGGTATTTGCCGTTCCGCTGATTTTTGACGACATAAAAATTGCCACAC
>ERZ506427.1273-NODE-1273-length-9448-cov-4.631960_pt1 | contig 9448 bp, 8 predicted proteins | sample MGYA00513666_ERZ506427 | MGnify/ENA metagenome assembly ERZ506427
GCGGCCATGTGGAACGCCGAACAGAAATTATCTGCATAAGGGAGGTCTTAATGAAACTTCATGCGTCCGGAGAGGATTATCTGGAGGCTGTGCTGGTTCTTCAAAAGAATCACGGTGCTGTCCGCTCTATTGATGTTGCACGGCGTGTTGGAGTTTCAAAAGCCAGTGTAAGCTATGCGGTATCGGCTTTGCGTGAAGGGGGCTTTTTAACGGTAGATAGTGATTACGTTTTGCATTTGACCGAAACAGGCCGGAATGTTGCCGAAAAAATTTATGAGCGGCATCAGTTCTTTACAGAGCAATTTATCGCAGCTGGCGTTGACCCTGAAATTGCAGAGCGAGATGCTTGCCGGATTGAACACGCCATCAGTCAGGACACCTTTGAAAAGATCCGGGATGCACACAAACAGGAAAAATAGGATACAAATGCCCGTCGTTCCAACTGTGCGGACAAGAGCAGCCAGTGGGGAAAATATAAGCCCACTGGCTGCTCTACATGAAAGACAATCATCGGCCCTTTTGTTTTCCCCTGTACATCACTTCAGCTTATCTGCGCTCATGCACAGGTCTATGTACCGTTGCGACTCTTCTTCACCCTTTCCTGCAAAGTAATCAAGAACGCACTTGGCAACGGTCTGCGGCGCTCTATCGTGGAACACGATTCCATCCAGACTGATGTCCATTTCTTCTGAGATCAGCGCAACCGTTTCAAATTTCGGATTGCTCTTGCACTTTTCAATCTCAATGACAGTTCGGGTACACATATTAAGCCGTTCCGCTAATTCGCGCTGCGTGATCTTTTTCTGCTCCCGCTTTTCGCGAAGCTTTTGGGCGAACAGGTCAAGAAAGTTCATTGTAAATCACCTCTACTACATTGTAGAGTGAGCCTCAATTCACTTAAATACACATGAAGCTCACATTGAATGAGCCGCAAATCACATTCAGCGAATTGGAGGTATTTTTATGATGTCACGGATGAACAGGAGATACTGCTAAGGCCGCTCGCGGTCATGTAAAAAAGCATAAGCACCGATTAGCCGTCCACTTCAAAAAGCACGCGGCTATCCCCCAGACGAGCTGCACTCACGAAAGCGAGTTGCAGCTCTCTTTTTATGCGGTTTGGTTCATCCGTGATTTAGCCCCTCCCGGTACAGTATTCGTTACTCATGTTTTCACTCGCACGCAAGGCGCTCGTTCAGGTCATCATGCCTGTTCGAGCGCCTTTTTACGTTTTCCTGTCGGCTGTCGTTCTCCGCCGGTGTTGGTCTGGTTCACCACTCACCCAACACCGAAACGGAGGACATATTATGTTTAACAGAAAGAGCAGCTATGCGCTGAACAAGAAAGACCCCAACGCTATCGTTTACATGGATGCCAACGAAGCCATCATCCGCCTGACCCGCGAGGACTTTGCCAGCGAGGAAGAGTTTCTGAAATGGAAATCTTGGTCGGATGGAAACTACCACACTGAGGACAATCAGGATGTGGTAGAGGGGAAACACAATACGTCCATTGATGACCTGTCCGAAGCCGCACTTTCCATTCCTGCCATTGATGTGGTTATGGAGCGCCAGCACGAAAAATCTGAGCGGTGCAGAATGGCTTCCACGATGGTTTCTCAGATCAGGGACAAGCTGACGGAAACACAGTTCCGCAGACTTTGGATGTACTACGTTGGCGGAATGACCGTTGATGAAATTGGGCGGATTGAGGGCATCAGACACCAGAACATTTCCAAAAGCATTGGCTCCGCAATGAAGAAAATCAAAAAATTTTTCCCGTAAGCTCAAAAACAGGGTGCAAAAATGCCCTAAAAAAGATGATAGGTGAAGGGACATTCTCCACGAAGCCTTTCACCGAACGTTGAAAACTGAATAGACCATGATGCAGGCACAAAACCCGCGTGATAGCGGCATAAGGTGCGCCGCCACGACGATGGTTTCAAGGAGGTGATTCCGGAAAAGCCATCCGAGCGATCTACGCAGCCTTAGACCCGATTCGGCAAATCGGGCGCGATGACAGCGCGGCGGATAATGAAACTTGCTCACGCCCTCCCACAGACTTGAGGGGGAACCCTGCGGTATGCGCCAGCTCTTTGAGGCAGCGGTATCGTGGAGTTATGACAGCCCTGCCAAGGGCGGCCTGCATCATGCCCACTATCCGGGGCGCGTGGCAAATAGGATGGATCTTCTCAAATGGACAAGCAGAGCGGCTGCGCCGGTATTCGCCATTATGTTATGTGGCTCCAATTCTGCCCGCGCAGCCGCCTCTCAAAGTCAGATACCATGCGCTGACGGGCTTTCCCGTCAGCGCATTCATGTGACCTTGAGGAAACCCACCAAACCGAGAAAGGAGATCGCCATGATGCAGCCGACACCAAACGAAACCCAAATCCACACGGATGAACTGGTGGACATCCGGGAAGTATCTGTTGACAAAAATCTTCCCAAGGAAGAACGCATTGCCGCCTTTATCCGCCAGATCAAAAATCCCTACCGCTTCCGCTGCGGCGATTTCGTGGTAAACGCCTGCTTTGCCGGGAACGGCGTTACGTTGGAGGAATGTCTGCAAGGCATTTTGCGCTGAGCGACATCCTCGCTTTTTTCCGCAGAGAGTGCTATGATCGGTGTGGAAAAGGATGAAAACCTAATAGCCAGATAACCACTCTTTTCATGCGGGAGCAGTCCGGGAGAAAGGAGTGCTTTTTCATGCCCAAATACAAAGCCGCCGCTTATATCCGCCTGTCCTACACCGACGATCATTCCAGCGAAAGCGACAGCGTTTCCAATCAGCGCAAGCTCATTGAAAACTTTGTAGAGCGCAACCCGGATATTGAGGTTGTTTCCGAAAAGATCGACGATGGATACAGCGGCATCATCTTTGACCGCCCTGCGTTCAAGGAAATGATGCAGGATGTCACCGATGGCAACATCAACTGCGTCATTGTAAAAGACCTCTCCCGGCTGGGGCGCGAGTACATTGAAACCGGCCGGTATCTGCGCCGGGTATTCCCGGCCTATGGGGTGCGCTTCATCGCCATCACCGACAGCATCGACACCACCCACGACAGCGGGGATGATCTGACCGTATCGGTCAAGAACATTATGAACGAAGCCTACTGCCGGGACATTTCCATCAAGACCCGCACCTCTCTGGACGTGAAGCGGCGCAACGGCGATTTCGTCGGTGCGTTCCCGGTGTACGGCTACATGAAAGCCGAGGACAACAAGAATTTGCTCGTCCCTGACCCCTACGCCGCCCGCGTTGTCTGCGACATCTTCCGTATGCGGCTGGAGGGCGCAAGCGCCTCCAAAATCGCATCGGAGCTGAACCGGCTGGGTATTCTCTCCCCGCTGGCTTACAAGAAGAACAACGGCCTGCCCTACGCGAAAAAGGGCTATGCGGACAAGACCGACTGCAAATGGTCGGCTACCACCATCATCCGCATCTTGCAGGATGAAACCTATACCGGAACGCTGGTGCAGGGCAAACAGGGTACGCCGCATTACAAGATCAAGCAGATGGAGCAGCGCCCCGCCTCCGAGTGGGTGCGTGTCCCGGATGCCCACGAAGCGCTGATCGCCCGTCAGGATTTTGAGCTGGTGCAGCGCATCAAGGGGCTGGATACCCGCACTTCTCCCAACGAGGACACGGTGTACCTGTTCTCCGGTATTCTGATCTGCGGGTGCTGCGGAAGCCGCATGACCCGCAAGACCAACCGTGCAAACGGCAAGGAGTACCACTACTATTATTGTCCTACCGGCAAGAAAAAGGGCTGCGCCCATCCGGTCATGCTGAAAGAAAGCAGCCTGATCGACTGTGTGCGGGACAGCCTGAAAGCCTATATCGGCAATATTGCTTCTCTGGAGGCGCTGCTGACCGGCATTGACCAGACCAGCATCAATCAGGCGCTTGCCAAGGAATACAGCGACCACATCACCGACAACGAGCGCCGGTTGGAGCAGGTGCTGGAGTTCAAGGCACGGCTTTATGAGAGCCTTGTGGGAGGTATGCTTACCAAGGAAGAATACGCTTCCTATAAGGCAAAGTACACCAAGCAGGCCGAGGACATCCGCGAGAGCGTCCGCGTTCTCAAGGAAAAACTCACGGAGGTGCTGGAAAACCGGAGTGAGCGCAACCGCTGGATTTCGCAGTTTACGCAGTTCTCCACGCTGGAAACCTTAGACCGCAGGGCGCTCATTCACATGGTACAGAGCATCCGCGTCCGTGGCAAAAAGGAGCTGGATATTACCTTTACCCATGAGGACGAATACAAAAAGGCGTTGCAGCTTTTGGCGCTGGCAGCGCAACAGAAAGATTACGAACAGAGAAAGGTGGGCTGAGCATGGCGAGAAAAAGCAGGAAAGAAACGGCTGCGGTAGCCGTGCAGGAGGCCGACGCCGCTTGCCGCGCCGCGATCTACGTCCGCCTTTCGGTGGAGGATACCCACACGCACAGCGTATCCATTGAAACCCAGCAGATGATTATTGCCCGCTATCTGGAGCAGTACCCGGAGATCAGCGTGTACGATACCTACATTGACAACGGCGCGACCGGGACAAACTTCCACCGTCCGGGCTTTCAGCAGATGCTCTCGGATATTGAGGCCGGTCACGTCAACTGCGTCATTGTGAAAGACCTCTCCCGTTTGGGCCGAAACACCATTGACACCGGCTATTACATCGAGCAGTATTTCCGCATCCGCAACATCCGCTTTATTGCGGTCAATGAAAACTTCGACACCGCCGCCCCGGAGGACGCTCATTCCGGTATCATCATTCCGCTGCGGAACATGATAAACGAAGCCTACGCTTTGGACATCGGGCACAAGATCAGGGCGCAGCAGCGGCAGGCCATGAAGGACGGCAAGTTCATCGGTGCGCGTACTCCCTACGGCTACCTGAAAGCGGAGGACGATTGCCACCAGCTTATCATCGACCCCGTTGCCGCCGTCGTGGTGCAGCGGATGTTTCGTTGGGCTTCCGAGGGCGCTGGCCTGAATACCATCGCCGTGCGGCTGAACGAGGCTGGCATCCTCACCCCCAGCCACTACAAGAAGATGCAGGGAAAGATCACCCACGAAAATTTGCTCGGCAGCGGCAAGTGGCAGACCCGGACAGTCGGCGTCATTCTCCGCTCCGAGGTCTACACCGGAGATCTCGTTCAGGGGCAGACCAAAACCGTGGATCACCGGCAGGTCAAGGCCGATGCCGAGGAATGGACGGTGGTGCGGGACACCCATGAGGCCATAATCAGCCGGGAACAGTTCGCGGCGGTGCAGGAAATTCTCAATCAGACCGCCAGCCGCGCCAAGGCACGGGAGGTCAAAGCCTACACGCCGAATTTGCTCAAAGGCAAGGTGTTCTGCGCCCATTGCGGCGGCAGCCTGCACCGGCAGAGAAATATCCGCAAGAAGTCCGACGATGTGTACTTCTACCATTGTCTGAGCCAGAGCCGAATCAGCAAGGATGCCTGCCCCGGTGTGACCATCCGCGAGGATATGCTGCTGGATATGCTGGCAGATATGCTTCAGGACGCGCTTGATACGGCGCTGGGGCAATACACCCTCTCCCTTGCAGAGCTACCCCGGCAGGCCGCTGAACGTGCCGAGCTGCGGGAGAAGATCACCAGCCGCAAGCAGGAAATCCAGCGGCTTCGCGGTATCGTGCGGAGCTTATATGAAAGCCTCGTCCAAGGCGTTCTTACCAAGGATGAATATTTCGACTACAAGGAAAAGTACGAAAGCCGCATTGCCGACCTCGCCGTGGAAATGGAGCAGTTGGAGGACGGTCTGCGGACGATGGATACGCAGATTGAGCAGCACCGGGCGCTGGAACAGGACGCCGCGCAGATCAAGACCGACCGTGCGCTGACCGGCGCACTCATCGAGCGGCTGATCGACCGCATCGAGGTATCCCACGACAAGCAGATCACGGTGCGCTATCGCTTCCAGAGCGAGTTTGAAACCTATGCGGAGGTGCTGGAACAATGCAGAAATATGTGATTGCCCTCTACATCCGCCTCTCCATCGAGGATTACAAGTACGACAGCCTGAGCATTGAAAATCAGAGCCTTGTCCTCCACGAATACGCGGCTTCCTTGCCGGAAGCTCTGAACGCGGAGATCATGGAGTTCATCGACAACGGGTACAGCGGCACGAATTTTGAGCGTCCGCAGGTACAGAAGCTCATTGAGCTGGTGCGGGCCAATCAGATCGACTGCATCATCGTCAAGGATTTTTCCCGCTTCGGGCGAAACAGCATTGAAACCGGCTACTTTATCGAGCGCGTGTTCCCGCTGTTCCATACCCGCTTCATTTCTATCAGCGACGATTTTGACAGCAGCAAATTCAAGGGCGACACCGGCGGCATGGACATGGCGTTCAAGTATCTCATCAGCGAGTATTACAGCCGCGATATGTCCATCAAAACCAAGAGTGCCAAGTACGCCAAGATGCAGCGCGGCGAGTATCAGAGCAAAATCTGTCCCTACGGCTACCGCAAAAGCGCCGATGGCAGAATGGAACCCGACCCGGATGCCGCAGCCATTGTACAGCTCATTTTCAGCCTCTCCGCAGGTGGCATGAACGCCGCTGCCATCACGCGGGAACTGTTCCGCAGGAACATCCCCACTCCCGGCCAGTACAAAGCGGCGCACGGCAATCACACCCACGATATTTCCCGCTGTCACGGGATTTGGAGTACATCCACCATTCTCCGCATTTTGGAGGACGAACGCTACACCGGCGTGTATGTGATCGGCAAGCGGGCAGTTCTCGAAGTAGGCGGCACCAGAAGCCGCCTGAAGGACAGAGAATCGTGGTACATCATCCCCAACCATCACCCGGCCATCGTCGAGAAATCTGTGTTTGATACCGTGCAGGCCAGCCAGCTCCGATTTTCCCAGCCAAACAAGAAAAAGCGGGACTACCCGCTGAAAGGCAAAGCCTTCTGCGGCTGCTGCGGTCATGCACTATCCCGCACCATGCAGAAAACCTCGTATTACTATTGCCGCCATTCCGAGGCAGACGAAGAAAGCCGCTGCCACAAGATGCGCCTGAACGCCGCAGAGCTGGAACAGGCGGTATTCCTGACGCTGAAAAAACAGATGGAAGCCGCCGCGCCGCTTGCCCCTGACGGTACGCTCCGGGTGGATGCTTCCGTACCGGAACGCACCGAATATGAGCAGCAGATCGAGGCACTGCAAGACGGTAAGCGCGCCTTGTATGAACGCTATCTCATGGGCGAGATCGACCTGAACACCTACAAGGCGGAAAAGGCTGCGTGTGACGAGCTGCTTTTGAAAACGAAAAATGCCTATGCCGCAGTATTGGCACAGGCGAAGCAGAAGCAGGACGAACAGGCGCGGCAGGACAGCCGAAAGGAAGCGTCCAAGGCGATTTTTGATGCGGACGCACTGACCACCGAGTTGGCCGAGATGCTGATCGACCGGGTACTGGTGTACCCTGACAAGCGCATTGAGATCGCATATAAAATCCAAGACATTTTCGATTGAGGTGGCAGACATGAAAATCGCTTTCTATTGTAGAGTGGACGGACAGGGCTCCGGCTTTGTCCTACCCGAAGAAGCTGACAAGCTCCGCGAGTTTTTCGCCGAGCATCAGGATAAGCCTGCGCTTGAAAATCCATCAAGCGCAAGCTAAAAATTTTTGTCGTGTGCTTGACATACGGGTGACGCAGATCATGGAAGCGGATGCTGGGCAGCCCCGCCCGCTGAAGGAGCGTTTTCATGTGGCGATAGGCCGCGTTGGGATCGACTGGATCTTCCGGCTTCACCGGGTCAGGGAATATCCATTGGCTGATGGCATCCGCTTTTCGCCGCCGTAGGATTTCAGTCACGCTGTGCGGCAGGATGATGGTGCGCATGCCCTGATTGGTCTTCGTCTCGCCGACGGTGTATTCGCCCTTCCGCTGGCTGTGGATGGTTCGGCATACCTTCAGCGTACCGGTATTCCCATCGAAGTCGCTCCACTGCAGACCGCAGATCTCGCCGCGGCGCAGGCCGGTCATCAGTTCCGTCTGGAAGAAGTCACGCCACACCCCGTCCTGCTCCACCATCGCGCGGAAGGCGTCCAGCTCCTCGCCGGTCAGAATGCGCTTGGGCTTGTAGTTGGGCTTGGGCGCCGTTGTCCCCTCAGTAGGATTTCTGGGAATGACATGGGCCTGCACCGCGTCCTTCAGCGCGGCGTGGAGCGTGGAGTGGATGTGGCGCACCATGGAGTCGGAGAGCTGATGATCCATCTCGGGGTGCTCGTGGATGCGCCCCTCCGTTTTCAGGCGGCGGTACATCCGCTGGATGTCCTGCTGAGAGATAAGCGAGATCTGCTTGTCACCCAACTGCGGCTTGATGTAGTATTCGATGTAGCGGCGGTAGCCCTCGAGGGTGCCGGGGCGCACCGTACCCGCCTTGTACTCCGTGAGCCAGCGGTCCAGCCACTGGCCCAGCGTCATCCGGCTGTCCTCGGTCAGCTCCACATCCCGGTAGCACTCGATGTTCTGGTGGAGCTTGTCCAGCAGTACCTTTTGCGTCTTGGCGTAGACATGACGGAACAGCGGTTCGCCATTTTCCCTGTGGCCGATGACGATGCGCCCCTCCCAGCGGCCGTCCTCCCGCTTGCGTACCATGCCGTCGCCGACCGGTCTTCGTTTTGCCATGTATTTCACTTCCTTTGAATTCAATTTCTTTTTGCAACACAAACAACTACCACACTTTTGCGGAAATAGCTATCAGAACTTTGAAATGGTTCGCCACTACATCCGCATAGAAAACCCGTGGTACTGCTCGTATTCTTCCTCTTCGTCATCTACGGCGTATTCCACCGTGCGGTCGATCTTGCCGCCGCGTTCCAGAATACGCCGGATCTCCTGCTTGCTGTGATGCAGCGTTTCCAGATGAAAGCGGTCATTGTCGCCGGTGTTCATCGCATCCAGAATGGAGATCAAACCGCAGACGGCATCGTCCACCGTAGGCAGGAGTTCACCGTACTCGGTGGCATCGATGCGGCTTTCCAGATACTCACAGCCGCCCATATCGAAGTAGGCATCCATGCTGCTGCGCAGGAGCGTCTGGTCGAAGAGTTTATTGTCTCTGCATCGGACATTCTCCGGTGTGGTGTAGGTGATGTATTTTTGATTCGCCTCCCATCGCACCTTGTAGCCGTACTCCGCCATGAATGCGATGAACTCCTCACGGGTAGCACAGTTCTCCATAGCTTCCTTAATGGTACGGCACAGCCGTTTCTTCCAAGCAGGAATACGGAACGGATCCGCCTTGCTCTCGGTGAAGGACAAGCCATACTCCCGGCAGAGCTGGTTGCTGTATTCCTTGGCCTGCTGCATCTCCCGGGCGCTCTGGTGAAACTTCTGGCCGTTTTCAAAGTTTACCGAGTTCATGATGATGTGATTGTGGATGTGCGCCGTATTCATAT
>ERZ506427.1304-NODE-1304-length-9210-cov-5.180885_pt1 | contig 9210 bp, 9 predicted proteins | sample MGYA00513666_ERZ506427 | MGnify/ENA metagenome assembly ERZ506427
ACCTGTTGCCAGGTAAAACCCTATATTATTGATTTTGCTTAACTTAATGACATTGCCGTTAAGACTTGAACCTCTTTTTACGGTAAATTTATGCTTTATGATACCATTCTTTTTTCACTGGCTCTTTCCAGATTCTAAAACAAGCACCTTCTCTTAGATTTTCTGCTTCCACATGGTAACCATATGTTGTACATACACGATGCACAATGGATAAGCCTAAACCAAATTGACCATCTGTACCCTTTTCATATGGGTGAAACAATGTAGGAATACGATCTTCTTCAATACGTTTTCCATCATTGATGACACGTAATTCATTGTTTTTTAATTCAACAGTAACTTTTGTACTTGCATAGCGTAATGCATTATCAATCAGATTCTCTACTGCGATACGCCATGGTTCTTCTTCTCCATGAAATAATACATTGTCTTCACAATAAGAAATCATTTCAATTTCTGGTCGAACAACTTTTAATGAAAGGATAACTTTAGCAATGACCTCATTCATATTAAGATGATTGCCTTCTTCACATTTATCTAACAGATATCCCATCTTGTTCAAAATAATCAAACTTTTTACTTTCTTTTCCAGACGCGTTGCATGTTCAATAATAACATCAATGGATTTCTCTAATGTATCATATGGATAAATACCATCTTTGATAGCTTCTGAATACGATTTGATTGTCGCAATTGGTGTCTTTAAATCATGAGAAATATTCTGAATCATTTCTTCTTTTTCACGATTCTGCTTTTGTAATGCTTTTTCCATTTCTGTCAAAGCTTCCGCAACTTCACCAATTTCATCATTTCTTTTCACATTCAATGTTGCTGGTTCATCATTTTTAATCTTTTGAATATAATTCTTAATCTGCTGCAAAGGATAGATAAACGTTCCAACCCAGAATAACAACAGAGCAAGCAATACACTCACCACAAGAATATTCATCATGACAACGCCTGAAATCAAAGATTTTCGAATGGAAACACGATATGTATCTGCAATCACAGAAATCAATTCTCTACCGTCTTTTAAAAGCGTAATGGAATATAAGTATTTTTCACCTGGCTGCTCTTTTGCATCTGTCTCCAGCGAATAATCCTGTGTGCCTGACTTTGCATTTCTTGCTTCTATTTTAATTTGATCTAATACATTCTCAGAAAGCACATCATTGCGTAAGATATCAATCTGATCATCTTTTGGATCATACATTAACTGAATGATAGAATCATCCAGTCCATAAGCAACTTCTTCTTCACTAGGATGTTCATTGATATAGTCAATGATAGGACTTTGTGAAGCATGCAGCTGTTCAAAGATTTCCGTTTCAGAGAAACGATCTATTGCGGGAGTAATAAAGAAAAACAGAAAACCCACAAATATCGCAACAAACATGAAGATAATACATAAGATCTGCTGCAGCAGGGATAGTTCACGCACCCATAATCGAAAACGTTTCATCCAAGTCTATACCCAAAACCATAGATTGTTTGAATGGATAGATCAGGCATCTTCTTTCTCAAACGTCTTAGCGTATCATCAACAACACGGTCACTTCCAAAATAATTTGCTTCCCATACTTTAGATAAAATTGCTTCACGAGGGAAAGCAGTACCACGATTATTCACAAACAACATTAATAAATCAAATTCCTTTGTTGTTAAATCAATCTTTTCTTTATCATGGAATACCATTCTTTGTGTTTCATCAATTTCATACCCGTCAATACTGATTTTAGTATCTTCTTCTCGATATACTCTACGAATCAGATTATTGACACGCAGCACCAGTTCTTTAGGAGAAAATGGTTTCGTAATATAATCATCACTTCCCTTTTCTAAACCAATGATACGATCAAATTCTTTATCTCTTGCAGACATAAAAATAACAGGAACCTGTGAATCATTCTGACGAATTTCTTCGATTAAATCAAAACCACTCTTGTCTCCTAACATAATATCTAATATCCAAAGATGAACATCATCATCATTTGTATGTTGAGAGGCTTCATCGTATGTCAAATAGGAACGTACTTCATACCCTTCTCTTTCTAAATATCTTTTCACTAATTCATTTAGATCTTTTTCATCTTCAACAATTGTAATAACTTTTTTCATATTGATCACCTTAAGCATATTTTAACACTTGCATTCCTTTGAATAAAGCGAAGAATCTTAGGATTAACAAAAAGCAGGTACATAAAAGCACCTGCAGCAACTGCTATGTATGATTCACAAGTTTTGATACAATGCGAATCAGAAGTTTCATATTGATTGGTTTTGCGATATGTTCATTCATACCAGCTTCTTCTGCTTTGATCTTATCTTCAGAAAATGCATTCGCTGTCATTGCCACGATTGGAATTGTTTTTGCATCTTCTCTAGAAAGTGCTCGGATTGTCTTGGTTGCTTTATACCCATCCATGACTGGCATCATTACATCCATTAAGATTACATCAAAATCACCAATTGAACTTGCCTGAAAGATTTCTACAGCTTCCTGACCATTCCATGCTTTCGTAATCTTTGCTCCAGCATTTTGAAGGCTGAATTCTGCAATTTCCATATTCAATTCATTATCTTCCACAAGCAGAATATTGAAGCCATCAAGTGCATGCAAAGAAAATTCCTGTGTATCTTCACACCGATCAATTTCTGAATTGATTTTAAAAGGAATTGTGATGACAAAAGTAGTACCAACTCCAGATTCACTTTCAAATGTGATATTCCCACCCATTTTTTCAACAAGTTTTTTTGTGATCGCTCTTTTTAAAGATTTAGTTGATATTTGAAAATACGCCATAATGATACTCACCGTAAGCACCGTAAAGATCAATCGGAAGAGGAAGTTTAACGATATCTCTGCATATGAATGGAATCTGTTCCATCATTGATTCCATATATGCTTCATGTTTCCACTTTCTCATGTCCAGTGTATATTTCAGCTTTTTCTTGAATACGATCCAGTCCAGATATCCCTGCAGATGTCTTGTACTGACTCCATGCTTCTGTCTGATCATATTCTTTGCCTCTGCATGCAGTTCATTTACTGATGATACTGTATTTCCATTCGGTGACACATATGCACCAGATGGAATGATATCACTTTCAAATCCGTTTTCAGATACAAATGTCTGAATACTGTGGCTGTCATCGCTGATGATCTTTGTGTGTTTAGAAAAATGCTTTCTGTACTGATTCAGTATCTTAAAGCTTTCTCTTCCAAGACCGCCGATTTTAAAAAGCATCTGATCGTGTTCATCAATCGCAGCTACAATGCAGATTTTATGATGACTTGTTCCTGGTATATGATGAAAATATGGCGTTGCCTTGTGCTTTCCACGATGCTTGCTCATTCTGGGCATGTTCGCAGGCTCTGTGCCTTTCAGATTGATGCTCGTATAGGAAGGATCAAGTTCAACATCACCACTGAGAACAGCATTTTCCTGTACTTTTGAAATAGCTTTGTACAGCTTGTGACGCATATTAAAGCATGTAACTATGCTCAGTTCAGTAGCAACTGTCTGCTGCTCAAGTGTAAGTCCATTCAGTTCACCAGCTATAAAAGTAGACCATGTATTAAAACTTGTTCTTGAATGTGTAAACATGGTACCTGTAGTTGCCATGAATACTGCACTGCAGTCCTTGCATCTGTATTTCTGTCTGTGCTTTGGATTGAAGCCGTTCTTTACAAAGTGTACAGATCCACAGTGAGGACATCTCTGTACGTGTGATTCAATATTTTCATAGTTTGTAGTATCAGGAGTTACTTTTTCTTTATAAAGCTTGTCTATTCCAGTACGGATAAAAGACAGTTCAACAGGAGACAGATGATTCAAGAAATCTTGTGTAATACGCACCATATGACTAACCTCAACTTTACAGGAAAATCATACTCACTTCTTCTGTTTTCTCTGTCCGTTTTTGTGGACTATCAACTAATTCTTTAAAAAGAGCGTTTCAAACAAAAAAGTCCAGATATTTCCGGACTTAATTGTGCTTGTAATATGTAATTTTCATGATTCCATAGACAGATTCCTTATGGTAGTGAAAATGTTGAAATGTATCTACGTGATAGTTTTCTTCCTGCAAGGATTCTATCACAACAACACCATTCTCATCTAACAAATTATTGTCATCAATATACTGCAGCACTTCCATATTCTTCTGCTTTGCATATGGTGGATCTAAATAGATCAAACGGAATTTCTTTCCTTCTTCTTTCATTCTAGAAAGCATCTTCATGTCTGCAATCGGATACACTTTCGTTCTATCTTCTACCTTTAAAGAAGCAATGTTATTTCTAATGACAGAACAGGCAATACGATCATTATCAGAAAAGTATGCATTGTCCATACCTCTAGAAAGTGCTTCTAAGCCAACAGCACCACTTCCTGCATACAGATCCAGAACATTTCCACCATCAAAGTATCCACCCAGCGATGAAAAGACAGCTTCCTTTACTTTATCTAATGTTGGTCTAGTTGCGTTCCCTTTTTTTGTTTCCAGTCTTCTAGAAGCAAATTCTCCTGCAATAATTCTCATTCGATCTCCTTTCTGTTGAATTGTGAAATAACGGCCTGTGCAATTCCTACACAGAACATAATTGATAATGTAGATGATCCACCAGATGAAATCAGCAGCAAAGGAACACCTGTCAAAGGAATCATACCCGTAACACCACCAATATTAAAGAAGCAATGGACAACAAAATACATCGCTGTACCAACAAGTATGATCTTTGCTTTTTCATTTTTTATTTTATTGGCATAATTCAACAATCTGAAAATAATGACACTATACAAACCAATTAACGCAAGAAAGCCAATAAAACCACATTCTTCTACAAGAATTGAAAGAATAAAGTCAGTATTTGCGGCTGGAAAATCTGTATATTTTCTAACAGAATTACCAAATCCAACCCCAAATAAACCACCATCAACAAATGAAACAAGTCCTTTTACAATCTGATAGCTGGAACCATAAATATCTTCAAATGGATTGACAGCTGAAAGAAATCGATTGATCTGATATGTCGAAAGCATAGGTAAATGTTCAATAAACTTTACACCCATAGGAGAAAGAATAAGTACAGCTACAACAACTGTAACAAAGAAGCATATTATTAATCCAACTTGAAATTTTTTTAATTGCGGATGATTGGGAAGCAATAAGCAGACGCACACAATCAAAAAGTTGACTGCCATACTTCCAAAGTCATGCTGCAGAAATACAATCGTTAATAAATAGATTCCAATAAACAATAATGGTCTTAATAACAATTTTTTTGCATTTGGATATGTTTTTTTTACATCACCTAGATATGCCGCAATAATTAATATAGATACAATTTTAGCAAATTCACTTGGCTGAATTGATATCTCTAATCCTGGAAAAGGAATACGGATCCAAGCATGTGCACCGCCTGAAGCTTTAAAGAAAATACAAGAAACAAGTAATACTTCCATAAATATAATGCACCAGGAAAACGATGATTTTTTTAATTTATCAAGTCGAAACCAGTTTGAAAACTTACACATTCCAAAATAGCCAAAAATGACAAATATAATCTGTTTCACAACTGTTTTCACTAAATATGTCGTATCTTTGACTGCTAAACCCATAGAAGCAGAGCCAATCATTAATGTTCCATAGATGATCAGTGCTACCATTGCCAAGTGAATTGGCAAGTCACTTCCACCACTCATTAAAAAAGAAAATAATCCTTCTTTTAATTTCCACTTTTTTTTATTTGTTGTCATGCAAAATATTGTATCATCATTTTGACTTTTTTATCGCATATGATTAGAATACTAGAGAGGTTTTTTTATGTTAATAAATAATGATACTATTGTGAAAGATACAGATCCGATCATTCGTGAAAAGAGTGAAATCGTTACATTACCACTATCAAAGGAAGATGAAACACTTCTGAGAGAAATGCTGCAATATGTCAAAGACAGCACAGATGAAGAAAAAGCAGAAAAGATGAATCTTAGACCTGCGGTTGGAATCAGTGCGATTCAGGTTGGCGTTAAAAAACAGATGACAGCTGTCGTTGTTGATGACCTGGATAAAAATGGTGAACCTGAACACTTTGAATATATGCTTGTTAATCCTAGAATTGTTTCTTCTTCTGTACAGAAAGCATACCTGCATTCTGGTGAAGGATGTTTGTCTGTTGTAAATCAGCATGATGGCTATGTTGTTAGAAGTGCAAGAATTACAGTCAAGGCATTTGATCTATGTACAAATAGGAATATTACAATTCGTGCCAGAGGATATCTTGCAATTGTGTTGCAACATGAAATTGATCATTTTTCAGGCATTTTATTCTATGATCACATCAACAAGAAAGATCCTTTCAAAGAAGTTGAAGGTGCTCTTGTAATCTAATTGAATTCACTATCGAATACGTTACAAAAAATGTTATAATGGTTACGCCGTTAGAACATTTTTAAGTTTTTTTATAATATTGGAGATAATAATGAGTGAAGTAAAGACAAAAAGAAAAACTGCACGTCATAATGTTCGTTATGATGAAATAGCGGAACAAAAAGAAGTGGTTATTGATCACAAAACAGATACTCTTGTCTATGCTATGGGTGGACTTGGTGAAGTTGGTAAAAATATGTACTGCGTTGAACATGATGATGAAATCATCATCATTGACTGTGGTGTTATTTTCCCAGACAGTGACTTATTAGGCGTAGACTATGTCATTCCAGATTTTACATATCTTCAGCAGAACCAGTCAAAGATCAAAGCATTGGTCATTACACACGGTCATGAAGATCATATTGGCGGATTGCCTTTCTTCTTAAAACAAGTTCGCATCAAGGAAATCTGGGCTGGTCCATTCGCTAAAGCATTGATTGAAAAGAAACTTGATGAACATCACCTCTTAAGAAGTGTAAAGATTCGTGAAATCAATTCTGAAGAAAGTAGAATCAGAACAAAATATTTTTCTATTGGTTTTGTAGATACTGTCCATTCCATTCCTGATTCTTATGGAATTTTCATCAATACACCAAATGGCAGAATTTTTGAAACTGGTGACTTCAAATTTGATTTGACACCTATTGGAAAGAACTCTGACTATCAGAAGATGGCTTATATCGGACAGATTGGTGTCACTTTATTAATGAGTGACTCTACAAACTCTTCTGTTCCTGGATGGTCTATTTCTGAAGGCAAAGTTGCACAGGCAATCAACGAACAGATGGCAAAGACACCAGGCAGAATGATTGTTTCTACATTCGCATCTAATACATACCGTTTAGCACAGATTCTTGAAGCTGCAGTTGCATGTAATCGTAAAGTTGCGGTATTTGGAAGAAGTATGGAAAATGTACTGGATATCGGAAGAAGACTTGGATATATCAATATCCCTGATTCCTCTTTTATTACAGGCAATGAATTAAATACACTTCCGGCAAATCGAATCTGTATTGTATGTACAGGTTCTCAAGGTGAGCCAATGGCAGCATTAAGCAGAATTGCAAATGGAACACATCGTTTCATTAAGATTTTACCTGGTGATACTGTATTGTTCTCATCTAACCCTATTCCTGGCAATGCAGTATCTGTTGGCGGTGTCATCAACCAGCTGACACGAGTTGGAGCGAACGTTATTACAAACTCCCCTCTGACATCCTTCCATACAACAGGTCACGCACCTCAGGAAGAACAGAAATTAATGTTAAATCTGATCAAGCCTAAATACTTTATGCCTAATCATGGTGAATATAAAATGCTTGTTCAGCACTCTCAGACTGCTATGACAACGGGCATTCCAAAAGAGAACTGCTTTGTATGTGCGAATGGTGACGTGCTTGTATTGAGAAATGAAGAAGTATTTGAAGCAAAGGAACGTATTCAGACAGATGCCATCTATGTTGATGGAAATGATGCCTCTGGCTTAAGTACATCTGTTATTAAAGATCGTCGTATCTTAGCTGAAAATGGTCTTGTCGCTGTTATCGTTACAATTGATTCTAGATACAATAAGATCCTATGCAGACCAAATATTGTTTCTCGTGGATTTGTATACATCAAAGAATCACAGACATTGTTAAAAGAAGCAGAATTGATTGTTTATGATGCATTAAAGAAAAAGATGCAGCAAAGAACAACATTTGGTGAATTAAAGAATTGCATTCGTTCTTCTTTAGAACCATATCTCTACAAGAAAACAAATCGTAATCCAATTGTCATTCCTATCATCTTAAATCAAAAAGCAGCCATGGAGGAAATACAGGCAAAGATGAAGGCAAGACAAGCTTCTACAAGACGTAAATAAAAACCGGAATTTCCGGTTTTTTTATTGCTTTGGAAGCAGTGTAATGATGGAATGACTGTCTAATAGATGTTGATTAATATCCAATGTACTGGATGCAATTTGCTTTATCGATGGTATTGTATTCTGCATGATGTCATGAATATCTTCTAATACGTCATACCCTTGATTTCCGTTTCTATAATGCATAAGAATCGTTAAACCAGCATTAACCGTATCAATGATTTCTTTTGCTTCTATAGAATTGATCGTATAATGTCCACCACAAGGGATCAGTAAGATATCGACTTTTAATTCTTCATATTCTTCTTTTGTTGGAAGCCTTCCAATATCTCCCAAATGTGCAAGGCGTATCCCATGAATGTTTAAAACTGTAATGCGATTCATGCCACGTTTTTTTCCATCATGATGATCATGTGGAACAATAATCAATTCTTTTGGAAATGGTTCTTTGTTTTCTGAATGAACAAGATATGCTGCATTATGGTCAGCATGCTCATGAGAACAATATACTGCATCTACACATATATCTTTTGGTAATGTGAATCCTGGTACACTGCCATCTTCATACGGATCAAATAAGATACGTGAATCTTTTTCTTCAACAAGAAAACAAGAATGTCCATAATATGTAATTTTCATAATAGGTATCTCCTCTTCATAAGTATAAAAAAAGATGATAGCTTTGACTACCATCTTTCAATAGAATTACTTAACTTCAACAATCTTCATCATATTTGCAGATCCTTCACCTGTTGGATAACCTGCAGAAATGATAATTAACTGACCCTTCTTAACGCCATAGTCCTTAGCAAACAGTGATGCAAGATCATCATCATTTGTCATTGTATTCTGAACATCAGAGAATAGAGGAATTACACCCCAGTAAGATTCAAGCTTACGCTGTGTAT